>RCMY010001202.1_pt1 | contig 24747 bp, 14 predicted proteins | sample 2041341 | NCBI WGS metagenome assembly RCMY01 (sample SAMN09708234, study PRJNA481090) | Marine sediment metagenome, whole genome shotgun sequencing project.
GTCGGATTCTCGAATCCGACACTTGTTCGCAGAACAAGGCACGCACATCGCTTTGGCCGTTGGCCAAACGTCGGATTCAAGAATCCGACGTACGCGGATGATGTTGCCGAACTGCTTTTATTTTATAAGGTTATTTTTTCGAATTGGTATCAGGCGTAAAAACACACTTTATCTTTACTTTATCTTTACCGCCCGCATTTTCAACAAACCCGGGCTGCATTCAGTGTGTATACTTTTCCATTTAAGCAAAAGGCCGTCTGAAAGAATATTCTTTCAGACGGCCTTTTTCACAACCTCAGCGTTTAAGCGTAATGTCTCGTTTCGCCTTTGCCACTCACGTTTTCCGCGCAACGGGCGCAAAGCGTGGGATGCGCGGCCACCGAGCCGACATCGTCGGTGTAGTGCCAGCAGCGTTCGCATTTCTCGCCGCCGCTCACCTTGGCCGCCACCGTCAATTCATCGCCTTTGGCCACGCTCACTTCAGACACCAGCAAGGCAAAGCGCAATTCTTCGCCCAGCGCTTTGAGGTAGCCTGCCAGCGTATCGGGCGCGGTGACGGCCACTTCGGCCTGCAAAGAAGAGCCCACCGATTTATCGGCGCGCAAAGGCTCGATGGCGGCGGTAACGGCTTCGCGCACTTCGCGCACGGCCTGCCATTTTTTCAGCAGCGCTTCTTCGCTTTTCTCGTTGATCGACGGGAATTCGTGCCAAGTGTGAAACAACACGCTGTCTTCTTCGCCGCCGCCGATGATGTCCCACGCTTCTTCGCCGGTGAAGCACAAAATCGGCGAAATCAGCAACACCAGGCTGCGGGTGATGTGGTAAAGCGCGGTTTGGGCGCTGCGGCGGGCGTGGCTGTCGACTTGGGTGGTGTAGAGGCGGTCTTTGAGAATATCGAGATAAAACGCGCCCAAATCTTCCGAGCAAAAAGCCACGATGTCTTTCACGGCAAAGTGAAAGGCATAGCGCGGGTAAAAATCACCGGCCAGGCGCTCTTGCAATTGGCGTGCCAAAATCATGGCATAGCGGTCGATTTCCACCATTTGGTCTTGCGGCACCGCATGCTCGATGGGCGAGAAATCGCTCAGGTTGGCAAAAAGAAAGCTCAAGGTGTTGCGGATGCGGCGGTAGCTTTCGGTAACGCGCTTCAAGATTTCTTTGGAAATCGCCAATTCGCCGCTGTAGTCGGTGGAAGCCGTCCATAAGCGCAGAATATCGGCGCCGAATTCGTTGTACACTTCTTGCGGCGCCACCACATTGCCGAGCGATTTCGACATTTTGCGGCCGTTTTGATCCACCACGAAGCCGTGGGTGAGCAATTGCTTGTAAGGCGCGCGCCCAACGGTGGCGCAACCGATCAGCATCGACGATTGAAACCAGCCGCGGTGCTGGTCGCTGCCTTCGAGATAAAGGTCGGCAGGCCAAGCCAATTCTTCGCGCTGCTTGAGCACGGAAAAGTGGGTGCTGCCGGAATCAAACCACACATCGAGCGTGTCGTTGAGTTTTTCATAATCGGCGGCTTCTTCGCCCAGCAATTCTTTGGCATCGAGCGAAAACCACGCCTCAATGCCTTTCTTTTCGATGCGTTTGGCCACTTCTTCGAGCAATTCGGCGCTTTTTGGGTGCAATTCGCCGCTTTCTTTGTGCACGAAAAACGTCATCGGCGTGCCCCAATAGCGCTGGCGGCTCACCACCCAGTCGGGGCGGCCTTCAATCATGGCTTCCAGCCGCGCGCGCCCCCAGGCGGGGAAAAATTCGGTGTCGTCCACCGCTTTCATGGCTTTGTTGCGCAGGGTCTTGCCGTCATGCCCGGCCTTGTCCATGCCGATAAACCATTGGCCGGTGGCGCGGTAAATCAGCGGGGTTTTGTGGCGCCAGCAATGCGCATAGCTATGTTCGATTTTGGTGTTGGCCAGCAGGCGGCCGTTTTCTTGCAGCCATTCGGTAATCACGGGGTTGGCTTCCCACACAGTAAGGCCGGCCACGCGCGGCACATCGCTGCGGTAGCGGCCTTCGCCGTTTACCGGATTATCCAATTCGATGCCGTATTTCAGGCACACGAAATAATCGTCCAAGCCGTGCGAAGGTGCGGTGTGCACCAAGCCCGTGCCTGCTTCGGTGGTAACGTGGTCGCCATTGAGCATCGGAATATCGCGCTCGAGAAAAGGGTGCTCAAGATGCAGGTTTTCCAGCTTGGCGCCGCCGGTTTCGGCCAGCACGGCGCTGTTGTTAAAACCGTAGCGTTTGAGCGCTTCTTCGGCCAAATCTTTGGCCAGCACCAATTTGCCCTTGGGCGTGTCGATTAATTGGTAAACCACATCGGCACCGGCGCTGATGGCTTGGCTCGCAGGCAGCGTCCACGGCGTGGTGGTCCAGATTACGGCAAAGGCTTCGCCGCCGATTTCGCTCAAGCCGAATGCGCGAGCCAGCGCGGCGTTGTCTTTAAACCGATAAGCCACATCCACGGCGGGCGAGATTTTGTCTTTATATTCCACTTCGGCTTCGGCCAGCGAAGAGCCGCAATCGAGGCAGAACTGCACCGGCTTTTCGCCGCGATAAAGATAGCCTGCCAAATAGATTTCGCCCAGCGCGCGCACGGTTTCGGCTTCGGTTTGGAAATCCATGGTGAGATAAGGGTGCGCCCAATCGCCCATCACGCCCAGGCGCATAAAGTCTTTTTTCTGACGCGCAATCTGCTCTTTGGCATATTCGCGGCACAATTCGCGAAAACGGGCGGCGGGAATATCTTTGCCGTGCAGCTTTTCCACCATCAATTCGATGGGCAGGCCGTGGCAATCCCAGCCGGGCACATAAGGCGCATCAAAGCCCGCCAGCGTTTTGCTGCGCAGAATGATGTCTTTCAGAATTTTGTTGGCGGCATGACCGATGTGGATATCGCCGTTGGCATAGGGCGGGCCGTCGTGCAGAATGAATTTCGGCCGGCCTTGGGCGATTTCGCGCAGCTTTTCATAGCGCTTGTGCTCATACCAGCTTTTCAGCCAGCCGCCTTCGCGTTTGGCCAAGTTGCCGCGCATGGGAAACGGGCTTTCGAGCAGGTTTACGGTTTTGCTGTAATCGGTCATTTTGTTTTTCTCGTGCTTCGTTATGTGGTTTCAGACGGCCTTATCAAGCATGCAAGGCCGTCTGAAAAGCAAGAATATATTGTAACGGAATTAGGGCGGGTTTATAAGGTTTTCAAGCAGCTGCCTGCAGATTTACGCTGCCACCCAATGGCGGGCGGCATCCATATCGGCCCAGATTTGCGCTTGCAGCGCGTCGATGCTGTCGAACTTTTCTTCGTCACGCAATTTGTGCAAAAAGCGCACATTCAAACGCTGGCCGTATAAATCGCCTTCAAAGTCAAACACATGCACTTCCAGCTTTTGGCGGCGGCTGGCCGACACAGTGGGGTTGAAGCCGAAGCTCGCCACGCCGCGTTTTTTGCCGAACGCGCCCTCGGCTTCCACCACAAACACGCCGCTCAAAGCATAATGATATTGGGCAAGCTGCACATTGGCGGTGGGGCAGCCTATGGTGCGGCCGAGCTTGGCGCCGTGTTTCACATGGCCGCTGAGCATATAATCGTGGCCGAGCAGCTTTTTGGCATAATCGAGGCGGCCGTCTGAAAGCGCTTGGCGGATGGCGGTGCTGCTGGCGCGGATGTTTTCCACCATCACCGAGGGTGTGCGCTCCACCACCATGCCGCGCTGGTTTTGCAGCATGGCAAAATCGCCTTCGCGGCCGGCGCCGAAGCGGAAATCGTCGCCGATCAGCAGATATTGGGTGTTGAGGCTTTGCCGCAGCAGGCGGCTGATGAATGCTTGTGCGCCGATGTCGGCAAAAGCCTGATTGAAGCGCAACACCCACACCGCATCAAGGCAGCCGGTGTCGCGCAGAAGCTGCAATTTGCTGCGCAAAGGCGTGAGCCGGTAAGGCAGCTCGCGGCCGAGCTTGCGGGCGAAAAATTCTTGCGGCTGCGGCTCAAACACAATCGCCACGGCCGGTAGGCCGCGGCTTTGGGCTTCTTCTTTCAATCGCTGCAAAATATGGCGGTGGCCCAGGTGCACACCGTCGAAATTGCCGATGGTTACCGCGGCGCCTTGTGGAAAATCGGGGGCTTGCGTTTGCCCGAACCAAACATTCATTGGGGGTGGTCTATGTGTTTTTAGAATAATGCGCCATTGTAAACGCAATCGGGCTTTTAAGAAACCTTGGCAGGCCGTCTGAAACGCTCAAGCCGCCTGCCATGCCGCACAGCATTTTAACTTTTCCGCAGCGCTCGGGCATGATGGCATGAAGATTGTCAACAATCTCGGCCAGCCACCGACAATTTGGCATGCTTGCAAATTAAACATTCCAAGCGGCGGTTTTTCTTGTAAAATAGCGCGTTTTCCGGCGGGTCTTACACGCGCCGCTCCACCGACACCAAACTAAAGGAGGCTCTGAAAAACTCTGGTGCATGGATTTTGCCGGCATTTTTATGCTAGGCAAGGCGGGGTTTTGAGAAAATAGTGGTTCTATTTCCTCAAAACCCCAACGCAGCATATGCGTAAAAAGGGCGGTAAAAGCCGTCATCATGAGTTATTCAGAGCCTCCTAATAATAAAAGAAGCCGATATGGATTTTCGTTTTGACATTATTTATGAATACCGCGAGATGTTTTTCTACGGTGCGCTCACCACTTTGGGGCTCACTGTGGTGGCCACGCTGGGCGGCACGATACTGGGGCTTTTTGGCGCATTGGCGCGCATCATCCGCTTTGAAAAAGGCAACCGCTTCACCCGCGCGCTGGCTTGGCTTTTGCGCACCGCTTCGCTGATTTACGTTACCCTTTTCCGCGGCACGCCTTTGTTTGTGCAAATATTCATTTGGTATTTCATCTGGGCGGTGGCGTTGATCAACCCCACCGACGGCTGGCTCATCAGCGGCGATTTGGCGGTGGAATTGCGCCGCAATTACGGCGCGCTGATTGCCGGCACGCTGGCACTCACGGTAAACGCGGGCGCCTACATCACCGAAATCGTGCGCGCGGGCATTCAGTCTATCGACAAAGGCCAAATCGAAGCGGCGCGCTCGCTCGGCCTCACTTATCCGCAGGCCATGCGCCATGTGATTCTACCGCAGGCCTTCCGCCGCATGCTGCCGCCTTTGGCCAACGAATTCATCACCTTGCTGAAAGACAGCTCGCTTTTATCCGCCATTGCCGTGGCCGAGCTCGCTTATGTGCAGCGCACCATTTCCGGCCGCTTCTCGATTTACGAAGAGCCGCTCTACACCATCGCGCTGATTTACCTGGCCATGACCATGTGTTTGAGCTGGCTGTTTTCATGGCTGGAAAAACGCTATAACACGGCGCAACGTTAGGGTTGTGATAAAAAAGCTTAAGGCCGTCTGAAAGGAAAACACCTGCGCAATGCAGGTGTTTTCCTTTCAGACGGCCTTATTGTTGCTGTTCAAACAAACACACGCGATATAGTGGGATGCAGCTCGGACACTTGTATCCGACATTTGCCACACCCTGATGCTTGTTCTGCAAACAAGTGTCGGATTCGAGAATCCGACCTACACATTAAACACAAGCCGTCTGAAAACAAAAAACCGTATGAATCCAAATGCACGCGAGGACGCCCTAATACCAATTCTAAAAAATAACCTTACAAAATAAAAGCAGTTCGACAGCATCATCCGTGTAGGTCGGATTCTTGAATCCGACGTTTGGCCAACGGCCAAAACGATGTGCGTGCCTTGTTCTGCGAACAAGTGTCGGATTCGAGAATCCGACCTACAGGCTTACGCGCGGATAAAATATAAACAAGCCCTAACACGGCGCCACCGTGATGCGGCTGCGGCCGTCGGCAATGCCTTTGCTGTAGCGGCGCGGAATCGAGCCGGCCACCGCGCCGCCGGCCACCACGCTTTCATAAGTGCAGATCAACCGTTCATCCTGTGTGGCAAACGTGTAGTCATCCGCCGGCAGCGGGTGGATTTTGCTGAACAGGCTCCAGCGCACGGGTGTGCCCTCGGCGATATTGACTGTGGCGCGAAAGCCGGCGTTGCCCTCGTTGCAACCCACATGGAAATGGTCGTAATCAAACGGTTCGCGGTCGGGAAAAGGCGAGGCATCCATAAAGCCGAAAATACGGTCGTGGGCGCACAGGCTTTGGCGCACATAAGGCCAGATATTTTCCCGCAAAAACCATTGGTCGGTAAAATGGCGCGAAGCCACGCCCGCATCCACATAAGCCTGCATTTTGCCGCGCATATCGGACACGGCGCAGGCCAGGGCGCCCCACAAGCCGGCGAGCACCAATTCGGTGTGGGTGCCGCCGTCGCGCAAGGTGTGGAAACAGCGGCCGCTTTGCACCCATTCGGCCACGGCGCGTGCTTCGCGCGGCGAAATCACCGAATCGGCATCGCGGAAAATCACCCGCGCCGCTTCGGCATCATCCAGCGCCAAAAAGCGCCACATCGTGCCCGGCCAGTTTTCCAGCTCGGGCGGCACGCGCACGATTTCGGCACCGTTGCCGCGCAGGCGCTGCAATGCCGGCTCGGGCACGCTGCCATCCACATAAAAGCGGCACACCCAGCCAGGATACACCGCCGCGGCCAGCTCGGTGTTCATCACCGCCGGCTCGATGTATTCGGCGCGGTTGCCGAATAATGAAAACGAGATAATCTGTTTGCCCGGCCTGTTTGCCGACAAAGCGGGCAGCGGCGGCGCTGCATCAAGCGCGGCCATCACTTGGCTGTCGCGCAGCTGCAAGGCTTGCAGGCCGTAGGTGCGGCAGTTTGCCCAATCGTGCAGGCCGCCATAAGCATGCGCCAGCGCATCGAGCGAATTGAGGTGGCCGCTTTGGCGCTGCAAGGCTTTTTTGGCATACACAATGGCTTCATGCCACAAGCTGCCTTTCACCGCCGCCGTGGCCGCATCGCTCAGCGGCGCCACCGATTGCGGAATCAGCTTGTGCGCCCGCAAGGCTTCTTGCATGGCTTTCGGATATTGCGCCGCCGCCATCGCCTGCTTGAAGGCGCTGGAAATGCGGTCGAGCTGCTGCTGGGTTTTGAGCTGTTGCGGCGTGAGGCGTTTCGGTTTCATACACAGGCTTTCGGGTTGCGCAGGCTTTCAGACGGCCTTGACTTGGCTTTCAGGCAAACAACTTCGGCTTATCAAAATCAATTTCACTAAAACCGCCTTTCATACCAATCCAAAAAAGCAGCCTAACCTCGTTGTCTCGCCTTGCCGTACTATCTGTACTGTCGCAGGCTCGCCGCCTTGTTAGCTTACTTTTTTGAATGGGTATAACAAGGCAGAAGCTCGCAGGCCGTCTGAAACGTTTTATACCCATTCAAAAAAGCAGCCTGTAGGTCGGATTCTCGAATCCGACACTTGTTCTGTAAGGTTATTTTTTTGGATGGGTATTACACGCCCAAATAGCTTTCGCGGCTGGCCAGCCAACGGGCAAGATGGGCATCGACAATATCCGGCCGCTCATCGATTAATTGCGGCGCGATATTGCGGGCGGCTTCGAGCAGGGGCAGATCTTCTTCCAAATCGGCAAAGCGCAGCATGGGCACGCCGCTTTGGCGCGCGCCGAGAAATTCGCCGGGGCCGCGGATATTCAAATCCTGCCGCGCGATTTCAAAGCCGTCGGTGTGCTCGTAAATCACTTTCAGGCGCGCTTTGGCGATGTCGCCCAACGGCTCGGCAAAAAGCAACACACAAGCGCTGGCTGCGGCGCCGCGCCCCACCCGCCCGCGCAATTGGTGCAGCTGCGCCAAGCCCATGCGCTCGGCGTGCTCGATCACCATCAGGGCGGCATTGGGCACATCCACGCCCACTTCAATCACGGTGGTGGCCACCAACACATTCAGACGGCCTGCGGAAAATTCGGCCATCACTTCGGCTTTTTCCGCCGCTTTCATGCGCCCGTGCACAAGGCCGATCGAGAGCTCGGGCAAGGCGGCCTGCAAAGCGGCCTGCGTTTCGGTGGCGGTTTGCAGCTGCAAGGTTTCGCTCTCTTCAATCAAAGGGCACACCCAATAAGCCTGCTGCCCTTTGCGGCAGGCGCCCAGCACCAGCCCTTCCACTTCGCTGCGGCGCACGCTGTTGACCAGCCGCGTTTTGATCGGCGTGCGCCCGGGCGGCAATTCGTCTATCACCGACACATCCAAATCGGCGAAAAAACTCATCGCCAAAGTGCGCGGAATCGGCGTGGCCGACATCATCAATTGGTGCACATCCGCACCTTTGTTTTTCAGCGCCAGCCGCTGCGCCACGCCGAAGCGGTGTTGTTCGTCCACAATCACGAGGCCGAGGTTTTGAAACTGCACATCGTCTTGAAACAGCGCGTGAGTGCCCACGGCAATCTGAATCAGGCCGTCTGAAAGTGCGGCTTTGTTTTGCGCTTTCGCTTTTTTGCGCTGGCTGCCCGAAAGCCACGCCACGCTCAAACCCAGCGGTTCGAGCCATTGTTTGAACTTTAAATAATGCTGCTCGGCCAGAATTTCGGTGGGCGCCATCACCGCCACTTGCGCGCCGGCTTCGATGGCGGTGAGCGCGGCGAGGGCGGCCACGATGGTTTTGCCGCTGCCCACATCGCCTTGCAGCAGGCGGTGCATGGGAAAGGTTTGCGCCATATCGGTGCGGATTTCGGCCAACACGCGCGCTTGCGCGCCGGTGAGCGCAAAGGGCAGCGCGTGCAGCAATTTATCCGACCACGCGCCGCTGCCGCGCAAAGGTGCCGCATCGCCGCTGAGGCGTTTTTGCCGCGCCAGCCGCATCGACAATTGCTGCGCCAAAAGCTCGTCGAATTTCAGCCGCTGCCATGCCGGCAAAGTGCCATCGGAGAGCTGGTGGATGGTGTAATCGGGCGGCGGCGCGTGCAAAAGGCGCAGGCTTTCGGCCAAATGCGGCAGCTTCAGACGGCCTAATAATTCATCGGGCAAGGTATCGTAGAGGGGAATGCTTTCCAAGGCCGTCTGAATGATGCGGCGCAAAGTGGGCTGGTTGAGCCCGTTTACCGTGGGGTAAATCGGGGTGAGGCTTTCTGCCAGGCCGCTGCCCTCGGCATCGCGGATTTTGGGATGAATCATTTCATCGCCGTAAAAGCCGTGTTTGATTTCGCCCACCGCGCGGATGCGTTTGCCCTCGGACAGCTGCTTTTGATGGCTGGGATAAAAATGGATAAAGCGTAGGTGCAGCACGCTGCCGGAAGCGTCTTTAATCTGCACAATCAATTGCTTGCGCGGCTTGAATTGCACTTCCTGATGCTGCACCACGCCTTCCACCTGGCAAGGCACGCCGATGGGCGCATCGGCAATCGGCGTGATGTGGGTTTCGTCTTCATAACGCAGCGGCAGGTGCAGCGCCAATTCCCACGGTGTGTTGAGGTGCAGCTTTTCAAGCTTTTTGGCCGTGGTGTCGGTGATTTTCAGCAGCTTTTGATGGTCGGCTATCATGTGGAAAAAAGATTAATCGTTTCAAGCGGCCATTTTAAACGATTTCGGCCGCAGATGGGTTTTCCGGCACACGCTTTCAGAAAGCACACCAAGGCCGTCTGAAAAGCTTTCAGACGGCCTTGGTGTGCGTTGATGATTACGGCAGGCTGCTCACCACCGCATCAGCACCCGCAGCGGCGGCCAGCTTATAAAGCACTTCTTGCGGCATATCACCGTGCCACAGGCGGGTGATGTTGGCCAGCACCGGCAGATGGCTCTCTTTGCGCACGCGCACGATGGCGTCCACATCCAGCCGGTAAGTGTGCTCCGGCTCGAAGCTGAGCGTGCCCGCTTCGCCCAATATAATATGATGGTTGCCGCGCAAAGCGATATGCTCGGCGGCCACCAGCCATTCATCGGCGCGGTGGTGTTTGTCTTTACACAACACCACCGGCGTGTTCAGACGGCCTACTTCATCTTGCAGCGTGCGGTTGCCCATCAATTCGCCACCCAGATAAAGCACATCGGCCTCGGCCAAGAGCGCCGGCTCGATTTGGCGCACATCGCGTATGCGCACCAACACCGGCTTGCCCGCCGTATGATGTTGCTGCAAAAGCGCCTGCATGGCGCGCACCTGCTCTTTTTCATTGCCGCTGCCGCCGGCGGCATAAGGGCTGTAGGGCAGGTAAAACGGGTCAGCAAAAAAGGCATCGGCCGCTGCCGCGCGCTCGGGCAGCGTGGTGATGTCGAGCATTTTTTCCGCGCCGAAAGCCACGCCGCGCACGGTGATCACGCTGTTTTGCGGCTGCGCCTCACGGCTGACGATGCGCCAGGCATTGAGCACGCGTATGGCGCGCTCCACTTCGGGCAGGCTCTCGATTTCGTGCGGATGCAGCACCCGCTCGTCGCCCACCGCGCCGATAATGGTGCGCTCCTCGCCCTGTGAAATATGCTCTTGCAGGCCGCGACCGCGTATCAGCTCGATCACCCGCGCCACCGCCTCACTCGATGCTTGCTTTTGCATTACGATAATCATGTCGGCTCCCGATAAAGTTATCACGAGATAGTAGCAATAATCTTGCCAGTGTGCCAATCCAGTGCGCCAACATTGCCGCCACCGGATACAGGCCGCTTTTTTACCGCCCGGCTGCTACCCGCGCAGCCTCTGCCCGCTTCTGTGCTATACTTGCCCGCTGTTATTCTGTGTGTTTTCATTATGCTGGCGCGCTTTTTGCATTCGGGCAAATTCTGGCTCAAACTCATTATCTTCGGCGGCTTCTCCATGCTGCTGCTGGTGCTTGGTCTCTACACCGCGCTTTATCAGATGTTTGATGCGGCCAAAATCCAAACCCTGCTCAACGAGAGCATCGAAGGCAGCGGCCGCAGCGCGCGCTTTGATGCGCAAATCGGCCGCAGCTGGTTTCCGCGCCCCACCGTCACCCTGCGCAACCTTACCCTCAGCAAGCCGCACAGCAGCGCCACCGCCCTGCATATCGACGAAACGAAAATCGGCTTGGCCTGGCGCAATCTTTTCGGCGGCGACATTTTAATCGAAAAATGGGTGGTCAACCGCGCCGATGTCGAGCTTTTCCGCGATGCAGAAGGGCGCTGGAGCCTGCAAGATTTATGGGCAGCGCGCGGCAGGCCGCTGCAAGTCAACCGTCTGATTATCAACGACAGCCGCCTCAACCTTTATCTGCCCACCCACAGCTACCGCTTCAGCAAACTCTCGCTCAACAGCCGCGATTTACAAGCACCCGACAAGCCCTTTACTTTCGGCGGCAGCGCAGAAAGCAGCCGCCGCGGCAGCATTGCCTGGCAGAGCAGCGGCACACTCAACTTAGAAAACCACACCTGGGCTGTGCCCGACCTGCATATCGAAGCCGAAGCCGAGCGCTGGGAAACCAGCGCCAAGCTCACGGCCGATGCCGATTTGAGCTGGCAGCCCGATGCGCGCAACCTGCGCGTGGCCAATCTGCGCATCAGCGCCGATTCTCCCGAGCACAATCTGCACCTGAGCGCCCAAAGCCCGCTGATTACCCGGCAAAACGAGCTCACCCAAATCAATGAGCTCAGCAGCGTGTTCACCGCCGGCACCGCGCAAACAGGCCAATGGGACGGCACTTTTTCGCTCAACAAAATCAGCCTGCGCCCCACCGTGGCCACGCTGGCCGAATTTTCACTCAACGGCAGCCACAAAATCGGCGCGGTGCAAACCAGCTTCACCGCATCGGGGCCTCTGCAATGGCAGCAGGCACAAGGCTGGAAAATCAGCGCGCTCAACCTAAGCACCCTGCAAGACAACCCCGCCACCACACCGCGGCAGCGCTTTGTGAGCCAATTGCAGGGCGCTTTCACGCTCTCTGCCAACCGCCGCCAATGGCAAACCAGCCTGCAAGGCCTGTTTGACCGCCAACCCGCCGCCATAGAAGCCGCCTATAGTGCCGACGCCGCGCCGGCCAAACTCAGCGGCAGCCTCAAACTCGCCCGGCTCAACCTCGCCCCTTATTTCAACATGCCCGCACCGGCCGGCATACGCTACCCCGAGCTGCTGCAACAGGCCGCCACGCCCGAAATCGAAACGCAAATCCAAATCGGCAGCCTCACCCTGCCCGGCGGCCTGCAAGCCGATGATTTCACCACCCGCATGTTTGCCAACCGCGAGCGCATCGCCCTCACCGCCTTAAGCGCCGGCCTTTACGGCGGCCGCACCGAGGGCGGCATCAGCATGGCCAACACCAGCCCGCCGGCCTACCATTTACAGCAGGCGGCCGACAATGTGCTCATCCGCCCGCTCTTGCAAGATTTGCTCGGCTACCACAACATCAGCGGCACCGGCAACGCCGTAATCGACATCACCGCGCGTGGCGACAACCGCAAAAGCCTCACCCAAACCTTGGCCGGCAGCCTGCAATTGAATGTGGCCGACGGCGCCATGATAGGCTTCGACATGCGCAACATCCTCAGCCGCGCCAGCGACAATGCCGCCATCGGCGGCTACAGCACCGATGTGCAAACCCCGTTCAGCCGCTTTTCCATGAGCAGCGACATCAGCGGCGGCATCAGCCGCCACGACAACACCGAACTCGTGTCCGACACCTTGCTGATCAGCAGCAGCGGCAGCATCGATTTCAACACCCAAATGCTCTCCGAGAGCCTGCTCATCCGCAATGCGCGCAACCGCAGCGCCAAGCCCGTGCCGCTGAAAATCACCGGCCCCGCCGAAAACCCTTCTGTCACCCTCGATTATCCGCGCCTCACTCTAGGCCTCAACACCCCCGAAGAAAAGCGCCGCGCGCTGGCCGAAACTCTGAAAGAACAATGGCAATGGCTCAAACAATCGCGCACACTTTCAGACGGCCTCAAACACACACCATGAATATCCTCGCCTGGAACGCCCCGCCGCCAACGGCCGAGCTTGCCCGCGCCATTGCCGCACATGAAAAGCCGCTTTACTTGGCCGTGTGCCTGCCCGATTTGAGCCTGCCCGAGTTCAGGCCGTCTGAAAGCCCTTCTGCGCTCGAGCAGGCATTGCAGCAAGCCATTAATGCACAAAGCGGCTGCATTCAGTTTAACGGTGTCAACGCGCTGAACGATATTCTGCCCGATGTGCACTTATGGCTGCTGCCCCCCGCCAATGCAAGCCGCCTGCACGAGCATTTCCCGCAGCCTGTGCGCTGGCAAACCGAGCCGGTGGCGCAAAATAAAGCCGAGCCGCAAAAGCCTTGGTTCAGCCCGCCCGCGAGCCGCACCCCGCCCGAGCGCGCGCTGGTTATCGGCGCGGGCATTGCCGGTGCGGCCACCGCCCGCGCCTTGGCCGAACACGGCCTGCCCGTTACCGTGCTTGAAGCCGCCGCGCCCGCCCTCGCCGCTTCCGGCAACCGCCAAGGCCTGCTTTATGCCAAGATTTCCGCCCACCCCACCGAGCAAACCGAATTACTCTTGTGCGGCTACGGCCACAGCCGCCACCTGCTGCAACGCCTCCTGCCCGAAGCCGATTGTTGGGGCGGCGATGGTGTGCTGCATCTTAATCACAACGCCGCCGAAGCCAAACGCAACCAAGCGCTCGGCCGCCAGCGCCACCACGCCCACCTCTACCGCACCGTTTCCGCCGCTGAAGCCGGCCAAATTGCCGGCATCCCCATCAGCCAAAGCGCACTCTACTGGCCGCAAGGCGTGTGGCTCAACCCGCCGGCGCTGGTGCACGCCCTGCTCGACCACCCGCTGATTACGCTGCACACCCACACGCCGCTTTTATCCGCCACCCACAACGGCCACGGCTGGCAAGCCCGCACGCCTGCCGGCCTGTTTCACGGCAGCCACATCGTTTACTGCACCGGCGCCCACAGCCCGCAGATGGCCGATTTCAATATCGCCGCCCTGCCCTGGCGGCTGATTCGCGGTCAAACCAGCCTCGCCGCCGCCAGCGCCCAATCGGCCAAACTGCGCTGCGCCCTTTCCGCCGCCAGCTACATCAGCCCTGCTTGGCAAGGCCTGCATTGCTACGGCGCCACTTTTCTGCCGCAACAGCGCACAAGCGATTGGCAGATGGCCGATGAAACAGCCAACCGCGCCGAATTGGCCAAACTTCACCCCCATCTCGCCGCCGATTTGCTTTCAGACGGCCTATCCCTTGCCGACAATATCCCCAAAGGCCACGCCGCCCTGCGCTGCGACAGCCCCGACCATCTGCCTATAGCCGGCCCCCTCGGCCACATCGCCGCCATGCAGCAGGCCTATGAGCGCTTGGCGCTTGATAAAAACTACCGCCTCAACACACCCTGCCCCTATCTGCCCGACGCCTACATCAACAGCGCCCACGGCAGCCGCGGCCTCGCCACTTCCCCCATTTGTGCACAGAGCATCGCCGCCACCATCCTCGGCCTGCCCGACCCGCTCTCGCAGCGCATCCGCACCGCGCTGCATCCCAACCGCACCATCGTGCGCGCCATCGTGCAACAGCAAAACCTGCTTGAAAATTCCAATATAGTGGAATGCACAAAAAAGTGATACGGCAGGTAGGTTGGGTTGTAAACCCAACAAATCCACAAGCCGTCTGAAACGTTGGGTTTATCAACCCAACCTACGCCGTTGCAAAATGTAGTTTTGTGTAACTTTTTCTTGCTTTTCACTATATATAAATCACTGAATCAACAAAAAAGGCCGTCTGAAAAGTTTTCAGACGGCCTGATACCAATTCAAAAAAAATAAGCTTACAAAATAAAAGCAGTTCGACAGCGCCATCAGTGTAGGTCGGATTCTTGAATCCGACGTTTGGCCTGCGGCCAAAGCGATGTGCGTGCCTTGTTCTGCGAACAAGTGTCGGATTCAAGAATCCGACCTACGGGTTAGGGCGTCCTGACGATTCATTTATAAGGGGATTTTGTTTCTGAGAATGCAGATGCAAGGCAAAAAACGCAGCAAGGTTGGACACCTTGCAAGGCTTTTTAACGCAGCAGATGCGTTTTCAGGGGCGAAATACACCCATCAATCGAAATGTCAGGACGCCCTAGCTCCACCTACGCAGGAGCGGCAGAACAGATGTTTTGCAAAGCAATCAGCCTACCATTCGCCCGCCCGCTGCGCATCGTGCTGCGCCAAAGTGTCGGCATGCTCGCTGCGGCTGAGGTATTCGCGGTCTTGCCGCAGGCTGTCGGCCACATAGCGCAAATGCCCCTCGGCAATTTCGGCGGCTTCGCGCGGCTGCTTGTTTGCAATTGCGGTAAAGAGCGCGCGGTGATGCTTGATCAAGGTGGGGCGCGGGTCGTCGATGATTTCGGTGTGCATAATGTGGCTGCGCGTTTGCCGATAAAGCAGATTGAGCAGGCCGCCTGAAAGCTGGGCAAACAAAATATTGTGCGCCGCCTCGGCGATGGCTTGGTGGAAATAAATATCGGCTTCTTCTTGGTGCGCCCGGTTGCGGCTTTGATAAGCCTCTTCAAATTTCTGCAACCAAAATTCAATCCGCTTCAAATCGGCATCGGTGCGCCGCTCGGCCGCCAGCGCAGCCATGCAGCCTTCCATGCTGCGGCTGAAATCAAACACATCGGCCTCCCAATCGGGATGGTTGCCGAGCAGGCTTTGCCAGCCGAGCAGAAAATCCTGTTGCGGCTTGGCGGAAACATAATAGCCATCGCCCTGCCTCGCTTCGAGCATTTGGCGCGCCACCAGCATTTTCAGCGCTGCGCGCACCGACGGGCGCGACACGCCGAATGCTTCGGCCAGCCGCCGCTCGGGCGGCAGCTTGCTGCCGACGGGATATTCGCCCGACACAATGCGCGCTTCCAGCACCGCCAAAATCTGCTCGCTGATTTTTTGAGGTTTGATAATGGTTTGTGCATTCATCGATTTTGCCTTTTTATCCAATACAATTATTCAAGCTTGTGGCAGGCCGTCTGAACCGCAGCAATGTGCCGGCTTGATGTTCAGCGCCCGTTTTCAGACGGCCTGCCGTTGAGCACCACAATTGGTCGGGTAAGCAAACCAATTTTGGTGCGCCACACATTTTTTAACACAAGCGGCACTGCATTAAGCTGCCGGATTTCAAATATTTTTCAGAAAATTCTGCCCAATCATTCACATTCGCAACACATTAAAAATGTCAAATATTTTTGATTAAAATCATTAAGTTGATAAAATCAAACATCCAAGCCTAAAGACAGATCGACAATAATCGCCCCATCTTGCCCGCGCAAGCCTATTGACCGCTTATGTCGCCTTTTGTAAAGTGTAGCACGCTCCGCTAAATTGGTCTCACCAATTTACCGAAGCACCGCCGGATAATGGCCGGCATTTTCACGACAACAACCCATTTCATCGGAGAAGCAATGAATATTCTCAACACTTTGCTGGCCCTGGCCCCGATCATCACCGTGTTTTTGCTGTTGGTGGTGTTCAAGCTTTCGGCCAAAATTTCCATGGCCATCGCCTATGTGGTCACGGCGCTTTTGGCCGTTTTTTTCTGGCAGGCCGCGCCGGCGGTGGTGGCAGCTGCCACGGTAAACGGCATGATTGTGGCGCTCACCATTCTCTATATCGTGTTCGGTGCCATTTTGATGCTCAACACGCTCAAAGAAAGCGGCGCGATTCACTCTATCCGCCAAGGCTTTATGGATGTTTCGCCCGACCGGCGCGTGCAGGTGATTATCGTGGCCTGGCTGTTTGGCTCGCTGGTGGAAGGCTCTTCCGGCTTCGGCACGCCTTCTGCCGTGGGCGCGCCGCTTTTGCTGGCGCTGGGCTTTCCGGCCATGGCTTCGGTGATGTCGATTTTGATTATCCAATCCACGCCGGTGTCATTCGGCGCGGTGGGCACGCCGCTGCTCGTGGGCGTGTGGTCGGGCATCAACAATAAAGAAGACGTTACCGCCGCCATTGCGCCGCAAACCGTGGAGCAATATTTGCAGCAAATCACCGGCAATGTGGGCTTGCTGCATGCGCTGGTGGGCTTTTTGATTCCGCTGATTCTGTGCGGCATGCTCACCCGCTTTTACGGCGAAAAGCGCTCTTTCCGCGAGGGCTTGAAAGCCTGGAAATTCGCCATTTTCGCCGGCATTGCCTTCACCGTGCCCTATTATCTGGTGGCGCGCTTTTTAGGCCCCGAATTCCCTTCTATGGTGGGCGGCTTTATCGGCTTGATGCTGGTGGTGCCCGCAGCCAAGCGCGGCTGGTTTGTGCCCAAAGAAACCTTTGATTTTCCGCCTAAAGATCGCTGGGAAAGCCGCTGGCTCGGCACCCTCAGCGGCAAAACCCATGACGATGACAACACTCCTACTTTTTCGGTGTTTCGCGCCTTTTCACCCTATGTGATTGTGATCGGCTTGCTGATTCTCACCCGCGCCTTAAAGCCCCTGAAGGCTTTTCTCACCGGCGACATGACCACCATCACTTTACCCAACCTGTTTGGCAGCGCCATCACCAGCAAAGTGCAATTCGGCTATTCGCCCGGCACCATTCTGATTATCGCGGCCATTGCCTGTATTTTCATTTTCAAAATGGACATCAAACGCTTCAAACGCGGCTGGGGCGATGCCGGCAAAACGCTGATTTCCGCTGCACCCGCCCTCTTTTTGGCCGTGCCCATGGTGCAGGTGTTTATCAATTCGCAATCCGGCGACATGAGCGCCGCAGGTGCCCTGCCCTCGATGCCGATGGTGCTGGCACACAGCGCGGCCGACTGGTTTAGCGGCATGTGGCCGAATATAGCCCCGTGGATCGGTGCGCTCGGTGCCTTTATTGCCGGCTCCAACACCGTCAGCAATATGATGTTTTCCTATTTTCAATTTTCCACCGCGCAGCAAATCGGCCTCAATGCCGATTTATCCTCCATCGTGGTGGCGCTGCAAGCCATCGGTGGTGCGGCTGGCAATATGATTTCCGTGCACAATGTGGTGGCCGCTGCCGCCGTGGTGGGCTTGCTCAACCGCGAAGGCGAAGTGATCCGCCAAACGCTGATTCCGATGCTCTACTATATCGTGCAAGCCGGCCTGATCGGGCAGGCGCTGATCACCGGCAGCATCGCTTGGTGGGGCGTGGCCGTGGCTTGGCCGCTGCTCTTTTTCGGCATTATGTCGCTGGGCGGCAAAAAAGCATAATCCTTGCCAAAACAAAAGCCTGCCTGCTTCAAGCGGGCTTTTTTATTGCCCGTTTGCGAAAAAAAAATGAAACTTAATTGGCAAGTATCTACTCTATAAGCCCGTGTCTGTAAAAATGCAGACAGCTTTTCAGGCCGTCTGAAAAGCCTTCAACCCAATGAAGAAAGGTTTTACCCATGAAAAAATTATTGGCAACCGCCGCTTTCGCTCTGATTTTGTCTGCCTGCGCCAACAGTGGCGATAAAGCCCCCCAACCGGAGCAGCAAGCTGCCGGCGGCAACGCCGCAGTAGAGCAAGCGCTGCAAGAATGCGCCGCCACCCAAGGCGGCAGCCAAGACCGCGCACAATTCGATGCCTGCATGAAATCTAAAGGCTTCGAGCGTCCGGCTCAAGGCGAAGCATCTGCACCTGCCGCGCAATAAGCCGCGCTCCTTACAAAGCCGCCCGATGGGCGGCTTTGTGTTTGGCCAGCCGGCCATCAACCGCCGCTTGGATGGCGCGATTGCAGATAATGCTCTTCCTGCTCCGGGCTGATGCCGCGCCGACGCTGCCAACGATTAATATAAGCCACCACAAACGGGCTTAAAAAAGCCGTCACCACCACCGCCGTGGCAATCTGTGCTGTGGCCGCATCCTGTATGCCCGCAAAGCGCGGATCCACCATCGCAATGGCCGCCGGCGTGGCAATAGCATTGCCTGCCACCGCCGATTCACAAGCCCCCGCCAAAACATTGCGGGCAGGCCGCGGCCGCTTGCGCAAGGCATACCAGCCGTATAGAAACAACATCGCACCGCCGCCCGAGAGCAGCACCGTCATCAAGCCCAGCACAATGCCGATCATGCCCGATGTGAGCAGCACCGAAAAATTAATGCCCGCGCCAATTGCAAAAGCCGCAAACGGAATAATCAGCTTTTCCCCAGGCGCCAGAAATTCGCGCACCAAGCGGCTGCTGTTACCCAAAATAAAACCTAAAATAATCGGGAAAATCGCAGCAAACAAAGCCACCAGCGGCAAATCGGCCAAACCGGCCGTGCCCAGCGCCACCATGGTTAAAAACGGCCCATCATTGAGCGACAACACAGAAATCGCGCCCCGGTCGGTTTTATTGCCGAATTGGCCGGTGAGCGCCACATACAGAGAGCCGTTGGAATTAGACATAGCCGCAATAATCGCCAGCGGCAACAGCCCCCAAAGCGTGCCATCGGGCATCAAAAAAGCCACACCCAAGCCCACCGCCACCGCCATCAAATATTTGCCCAGCAGCAAAACCAACCCTTTCTCCACCGCCGGCAAGGCCGCTCTCAACTGGATTTGCGCACCGATGCACATAAAAAACAAACCAATCAACACCGGCACGCCATTTTTAAACAAAGCCGTGGTGAAGCTGCCGATATTCAAAATGGCCGGCGCAAACGTGTTGATGAGCGCGCCCAAAAACAGCGGCAAAATCATCAGCGCGCCGGGTATTTTGCCAAGCTTATATAAAAGATTATCCATATCGCCGCTCCTCGTGGTTTCATTATTATTTCAAGCTGCACACATACTGAAGCGTAGGCAAACCCCTTGGCCTTGTCTAATATGGAATAAATATGCCGTGATACTTATAAAGTATGCGCCCGCCCGCACAAATGCATCCTCCCTACTCACAACATTAAACGAGGCCGTCTGAAAACCTTTCAGACGGCCTCTCCAAACCTTCAAAACCACGCAAAAAATCCGACCGCCGTAGGTCGGATACTTGTATCCGACATTTGGCCGCAAGGCCAAACATGCTCAAGGTTTCTTTTCAAACAAATGTCTGATTCAAAAATCAAACCTACGCACTATTGAAAATGGCCGTCTGAACACCTTTCAGACGGCCTTTCCAAGCCTTCAAAACCACGTAAAAATCCGGCCGCCGTAGGTCAGATACTTGTATCCGACATTTGGCCGCAAGGCCAAACATATGCTCAAGACTTCTCTTCAAACAAATGTCCGATTCAAAAACCAAACCTACGCACTATTGAAAAAGGCCGTCTGAACACCTTTCAGACGGCCTTTCCAAGCCTTCAAACCCACACAAAAAATCCGGCCGCCATCACAGCCCCAATTCCTGCCACATCGCATCCACTTTTGCCACCGTGGCCGCATCGCGTTCAATCACCCTGCCCCATTCACGGCTGGTTTCGCCCGGCCATTTATTGGTGGCGTCCAAACCCATTTTGCCGCCCAAACCGCTCACCGGGCTGGCAAAATCCAGATAATCAATCGGCGTGTTTTCCACCAGCACCGTATCACGCACCGGATCCATGCGCGTGGTAATCGCCCAAATCACCTCTTTCCAATCGCGGCAATCCACATCATCATCCACCACCACGATAAACTTGGTATACATAAACTGGCGCAAAAAGCTCCAACAGCCCATCATCACCCGCTTGGCGTGGCCGGCGTATTGTTTTTTGATGCTCACCACCGCCATGCGATAGGAGCAACCTTCCGGCGGCAGATAGAAATCGACAATTTCGGGAAACTGCTTTTGCAAGAGCGGCACAAACACTTCATTCAGCGCCACGCCCAACACCGCCGGCTCATCGGGCGGTTTGCCGGTGTAGGTGCTGTGGTAAACCGCATTTTCGCGCATGGTGATTCGTTCCACTGTGAACACCGGAAAATAATCTTGCTCGTTGTAATAGCCGGTGTGGTCGCCATAAGGGCCTTCCAGCGCGGTTTCATCGGGGTGGATCACGCCTTCGAGCACAATTTCTGCTCGCGCCGGCACCTGCAAATCATTGCCGATACATTTCACCAACTCCGTGCGCGAGCCACGCAGCAGGCCGGCAAACTGATATTCGCTCAAAGTGTCGGGCACCGGCGTGACCGCGCCCAAAATGGTGGCCGGGTCGCAACCGAGCACCACCGCCACCGGATACGGCACGCCCGGGTGCGCTTTTTTATGTGCCTGAAAATCCAGCGCGCCGCCGCGGTGCGCCAGCCAACGCATAATCAGCTTGTTTTTGCCAATCACCTGCTGCCGGTAAATGCCCAGATTCTGGCGCTTTTTGTGCGGCCCGCGCGTCACCGTCAAACCCCAGGTCACCAGCGGCGCAACGTCTTCCGGCCAACAATGCTGAATCGGCAGCACGCTCAAATCCACATCCGCGCCCTCCATCACGATTTCCTGACACGGCGCTTTTTTCACCACATGCGGCGCCATGCTCCATAAATCTTTCAGCAGCGGCAGTTTGGCAAACGCATCTTTAATGCCTTTGGGCGGCTCCGGCTCTTTCAGGTAGGCCAGCGTTTGGCCGATGGTGCGCAATTCGGAAATATCCTTCGCACCCATGCCCATCGCCACCCGCTCGGTGGTGCCGAACAAATTGGCCAACACCGGATAACCATAGCGGCTGCCATCGGCGCGCACCGGATTTTCAAACAATAAGGCCTGCCCCTCGGCGCGCAACACGCGGTCGGCAATTTCGGTCATTTGCAAGTGCGGCGACACCGGCACGGCAATGCGCTTGAGCTTGCCCTCTTGCTCGAGCTTGGCCATAAAATCACGCAGATCTTGATATTTCATCATGTTTATAAGGCCGTCTGAAACCTTCAGACGGCCTGTGGTGGATAATGCCGCGATTATAGCCGCTTTCAGACGGCCTGAATACGCTTGTTGCGCCAAACAGCAAACAGGCCGTCTGACGATTCAGACGGCCTGCATCACAAGCAACAGCCCTTAAACAATCGCCGAGGACACCTCCGCCGCCGACAACATCTTGTCTTCAAAAGCAAACTGCACATAACGATAAGCGCCGCTGCTGAAATAATTCGACACGCTCACCTGCTCCTCATTGCCAAAAGCCTTCACAATCAGATCATTGCCACTTTTCTCAAACAACGCATCCAGCGACAAAGCCTCTTCAAAAATCAGCGTATCGATATGCTCAACTTTGCTGCCGTAATCGCTCACAATATCCTTGCCGTGGCCGGCTGTGAAGATATAAGTGTCGGCACCATTGCTGCCGCCTTCCAAATAATCATTGCCTGTGCCGCCGATCAATGTGTCGCTTCCGCTGCCGCCGTATAATTTGTCGTTGCCGCTGCCGCCCAGCAACATATCGTTACCGTTACCGCCCTCCAAACGGTCATTTCCTTCGCCGCCGTCTAAATGGTCGTCACCATTACCGCCATGAAGGCTGTCGTTGCCTTCATCGCCATACAGTTTGTCGTTACCGTTTTCACCGCTCATGTAATCATTGCCCAAACCGCCGTGCAGAATATCGATACTGTCCCAACCATAAAGCCGGTCGTTTTTATCGCTGCCGTCACCTTCTACGGTAATTAGCGACATATCGGCGGCGGTAATGGTTTTATCGTCAAAGGCAAACTGGTAATAGCGATAGCCACTGTTGCTGCTGAAATAGTTGCTGACTGCAACCGCATCTTCTGCACCAAAAGCTTTTATAACCAAATCATTATCGCTGCGGGTGAATACTGCATCGGCCAATACGGCACCTTCGAAACGCAATGTATCAGTATGTGCCTGATTGCTGCCGTAATCGTTCACAATATCTTGGCCGTGACCTGCTGCGAAGATATAGGTGTCGGCTTCGCCGTTTCCGCCCTCTAATTTATCATTGCCGGCACCGCCGATTAAGGTATCTTTACCGGCACCGCCGTAAAGCTCGTCGTCGCCTGTACCACCAGATAAAATATCATCGCCACCCCGACCATGCAGCGTGTCATTACCATCCGCGCCCATTAAATAATTGGAAAGGTTATTGCCATAGAATACATCTTTACCATCAGTACCCAGTTTATGTCCCAGTCCTTCCAGTGTATTTCTGCTGAGTACTTGAGCATATTCATCTAGCTGTCCAGCATTTACTGCATCATAAGTTATTTGGGTAAGCAAAGTACTCAGCTCCGCAAACACCGGCTTATTATTATTCTGGCTAAACACAATAAATTCGCTCAAATCCACAAATGCTTTTTTGGGATTTTCTGCGTGCACCATTTCAAAAGCGGTTTTGATGCCGCTGAAATCAGGCTCGAAGCTGCCGTTTGCCAAGGTAAACGTAACGGCATTGAGATAAGGCTGCAAACGGGTTTGAAACAGCAGGCCTTCGTAGATGCTTTTCATCAAAGTAGCATATTGTTTGTCGGCCACGGCAGCCACTTTGCCGAAGGTGGCTTCGTTATACACGCCGACAAATGAAGAGCGAATGCCGCTGAATGCGTTTACAATGGCCAGCTTGCGCGCGGTTTCGTCCAGCATTTGCTGCCGCTCTTCGCTCACCATAAAAATCTGATTCTGCATGGCTTTGGCCTGCGCCGGAGTGAGGGCGATGCCTTCGGAAGAAGTGAGGGTGAGCTGGTTGCTGATGGAAATTTCGGCGCCGAAATAAGGGTTGGTGGCTGCCCATTGCTCCACCAGGTTTTCCAAAAGCGCTTGCTGCGCTTCTTTGCTGTCGGCTTCGGAATAGGCTTTCAATGCCAGCGCCAGTTTTTCAGAAAGAGCGGCGGCTTCGCGCAAATCGCGCAGCCCGCCGATGCCTTGCAGGTTGGCTGCCTGCATTTGCTCGGGCGTGAGCGCAATTTTGTCGGCATAATTTCCATAAAGGTTATTCACCACAAAATTCACATCGCCCATTTGGCCGCTGCTGCCATCGGCCTTGATGAAGCTGCCCTGCTGCACCAGCGTATTGCCGCCAGCCAGGCCGGTGTGGATATTTTTATAGGCGGTGTCGAGCGATGCAATGCCCAACTCTTCAAGCGTAAACAGTTCCGATGCTGTGCTGATGCCGTCTGAATTCAAATCGCGCCACACGCGCAAATCGGCAAATTTTTCATCCGCAGCATCCACCTTGCCGTCACCATTGCTGTCGAGCTCGACCAATGCCGCATAGCCGTGCGCCGCGCGGCTGCCGTCGGCAAGCAGCATGGAATCGCCAAACAGCTCGCCGCCGTTGTTGATTATGCCGTCGCCATTGCGGTCGAGCACCAGCAGCCCGTCATCCGGCTTCACCCAGCCCGTGGCCGTGCGGATGCCGTCTTTATTGTGGTCAAACAACGCGCCCTGATATTGCCCCGCCGTCATGGTTTCAATGCCGTCGCCATCCAAATCGAGTATCATCGGGTCGACAATATGGTATTTGCCTTCCCACGGCAGCTTGAGCAAATCGCCCAAATCTTTGGCAAACGGAATAAACCAGTCGCCAAAATCTTTTTGCGCCTGATCCCACCAATCGCCGGCTTGGTCGAATTTGTCTTTAAGCCAGTCGCCAAATGCTTTCTCGCCTTCTAAAGCTTTATCTACAACATCATTGATTGCATCAGAAAGTTTTTCTTTTGTAGTATTCAATTTGTCGGCAATATCGCCCAAAGTTTTATCAAATTGATCTTTAAGCCGCCCTAAGTCATCAGCTAATCCGTTTGAAACATCGCCCAAATTAACGTCTTCTTTATACACCGTGCCTGCCGCACCTGCAGCCAAAGCTGCGGCACCCAAGGCTATAGGTGCCCACACAGGCGCAGTTCCTGCCGCAGCAGCCGCTCCAATACCCGCAGCCGCTGCACCCAAAAGTGCAGAAGACACGCCCAAAAGATCGCTTGTGTTAATAGTACCACTTTTATTCGTACTGTCTATCATACTGTACCCGTTGCGCATTTAGGGGAATCCCATTTTCAGTCGATTAATATTTCTTCCCAAGTTTTTGTTGTGTAACTGAATAATGGTTAAAGC
>RCMY010001203.1_pt1 | contig 24743 bp, 26 predicted proteins | sample 2041341 | NCBI WGS metagenome assembly RCMY01 (sample SAMN09708234, study PRJNA481090) | Marine sediment metagenome, whole genome shotgun sequencing project.
TTTTTATTTCATCAAAAAAGAAAAGATAAAAATTATATTTTTGTATATTAAATAAATATCCTTTTTTAAATTTCTTTATTTTATAAAATCACAAAATAGTTTCCAATCATTTTTATAGAACTATGATCTAATTTTATTTTTTATGAAAGAATATCCTCATGGAAAAAATTAAGAATATATTTCGACACACAATATATACTTTACTATATTTATTTTTTTATTGGATGGGTTATCTTCTTAGCTACCGTAGTGTAATTTATTCACTAACTCTTGCTTAAGGTTCTAGTAAATATGAAATTCCTGTATTAATATTATGATTTTGGTAATTATCATTATATTCATATGTATAACCAGCTTGAAAACTAAATTTTTCTGAAACCTTTATGTCAAAATCAATATAAGTATTGAAAGAATTTCTGGCATAATGAAGTTTTTCCATTTTATATCCATTATTCATATTTCTGTCATTATGAAAAGTATCAGTAAAATTATAACTGTAGTTAATTCCTGCATTCCAATTAATAATACTATCCATATTATTCCCAATTCCAACTCCTAAAACACCTGTAAATCCGCCACCATCAGTAGATCCAATATCTGACATTCCTTCAGTTCTTATTTTCCCTTCATATACTTTTGTATAATCTATACCAATAGTTGGCTTTATATTTAGTCTGTCTTTAAAGAGAGTCTTATTATAACTAGCATCAAAACCTGCTTTAAGAACATTAGAATCATAATAACTATCAGCATTTCCTAATCCTATCCAGTTATATGACATTTTGTGATAATTATGTCCGTAATTTAGTCTCGCATTTAAATCCCAGCTATTTTTTGTATATTTTCCAAAAAACCCTGCATTTATAGATTCTATATTCTCTGTATCTTCATTTTCATATTTCACATCGTTATTTGAGTATGCTAACGCAAAGCCTGCATAAAGATTTTCATTTTGTTTATATATAAGACTTCCAGCTATTCCGTTTGAATTTACATCATAATCATAATTATAGGAATTTTTAGCATTAAATTTTGAGTTAAATTTAGTTCCTAAATAATCCAATGAAAATCTATGTTCTCCAGGATTCATATCTATACTTCCTGTCTGCATAAATCTTTTTGTATAATTTTCTAATTTATTTAAATTATCAAGATCAACTCTGCTTCTTGGTACTGAATTTATTTTGTTATACTTTTCGTCAGACTGTGGTTGCTGATTAGGGTACGGTTCAGAACTAGAGTCAGGAAGTGTATCCGGGACAGGAATATACTTTTCTTTAGAATAAATTTCATCTAAAACTGTGACTCCATTTTCAAGTCTTGACACTGTTTCTCTTTTCCAACCGATTAAAGCTGCCATATCATTGGAAACATCAAATTTAAAGTCAGGATTAACAGCTTGTTGCTTATTCGAAATAATAATACTTTTTATTGTAATTCTATCATTATCACCGTTTTTTTGAGCTTCTACTATTAAATTATCAGTAGTAGCACCTTTATTTGTTAAAATGACTTTACCACCATTTAATATAATTATATTATTAGTCACAATTTTTCCTGTTTTATCTGTTTCTGTTACTATATTATCATAGTTTACTCCAACATTTATAGTCCCTGATAGAACTAATTTACCTACAGAAGTCTCAGAAGAAATTTGACTTAGATCTTTTGCCTGTGAGAAAGCTTGTGTATAGTAGCTTCTGTCGTTTGAAGGATTTAGATTAATTGTCCCATCAATTGTAGTATCACCAGAAACTATAAGCTTATTAAAATTATTTACCTCACTATTATTTAGCATTATATTACCACTAACTACCATAATATTTTCCCCGAAACCACCGTCAATTGAGCCTTTTATATTACTTCCTGAAGATAGTTCAAGTACATTTCCTGCGTTTGTAAATATTATAGCATTATTAGGAGAGTCTATTATTCCACTGTTTTTAAAGTGTCCACTGTACTGATTACTTCCTGAAGTTATTTTTACCCCTATATCAAATGCTTCTATTTTTCCTTTATTTTCTAAAAAGATTCCGTTATTATCTACTATTCCTATTAAAGGACTTTGAACATAATTTTCATTTATAAAACTTGAATTTTCTGAATAAACACCAATTTTATTACCCTGAATGTTTCCTTTATTTACAATATTAGAAAAAGCCATATTAACACCCATATTATCACTTTTTATTTCTCCATTAACATCATTCACGAAAATGTTATTCAAAGAATATAAACCTGTATTTTTTCCATAGAGTTTTCCATCATTGATGGCATTAGTGTAATTAATAATATTTAGGGCTATTCCTGTTACATTTACATCACCTTTATTATAAAAAATATTTGTGTTTCCTGTTGTTTGATTAATTACAAAACCTTCTGAATCGCCAGATATATTCCCATAATTTTCTATAGACGTTTCGGAAGAGTTAACTCCCATTCCGTTATTTAGTACATTGATATTCCCATAATTTTTTAAACTGGAATTTATCAACATAAAACCTGTTTCTCCTGTTATCGTTCCAGAGACATTATTTATAACATTGGAATTATTAGCTTCTATACCTTGATGCTGCGATATTATTGAAGCATTGTTTGTTATTTTGCTGTCATTAGAGAATATTCCTGATGAACTAGCTGAAATATCAGAATTATTATTAACATCCGAACTATTGACCATTACTATTCCATAGTCATTTCCTGTAAGGCCAGGTCCTGAGATAACCACTGTCTGATTACTTATATAGTGGTTTGTTGTCCAGGCCATACTGATATTTCCACATGCTAATATTCCAAGAATAGCATATTTTATTTTTTTTAGATTCATTTTACTTATTCCTTTCTTTTATAAGAATTTACGCCTTTATTGACTTATAGTATAATTTTAAATCATTTACCTTTGTTTAAACTTTTAAATAGCTTATATAATAATGTGATAAAGCACAGAAAAAACAAACATTAGGAACACTACTTGTACAAGAAGATATCTCTCTAAAAAAACATCTGTAAAGTGTTAATTTTATTGATTTTTCATTTTCAATTTTTGTTCTCTTTTCGATTTTTATTGAAACTTTCCCAGAAGACATTTCAAGAGTATATTTTTTGATTATTTTTCAAAAAGACCTTGAAAAATAAGAGAGGAATCATTTTTTTGCTTTCCATATGAAAAAAATCCGGATAAATTGGATGGGTTATATTAAACTGGACAGCAAAAATAAGTTAATATAAAATAATTATGATATAAAGAGAAGGTCTTATGTACACGAGAAACAAAGATAAGTAAAATAAAAGAATATCAAAAACTCACAGAAACTGGGGAGAAATTTGGCTCTACTTATCAAATTTAAATTTATTAAGCTATTCTTCAATTTTTAAAAATTAAATTTCATTAATACAATTATGTTAATAAAATTTAACTTTAAAAAAAATATATAATAAGTTATAATTTTGTATGTTATCTTTAAATTTACTTTTTAATATTTTTTATTGTTAATGATAGAATTTTAAATTTAATATACAAATATGAAATTTAAAATTTTTGTCATAATCAAAAACAGTGGTGATAAAAATGGGAAAAAACTACTTAGCTACAAATGTTTTAGAAGAGTCGGAAAACCGTATAAAATTTATTTATGATAATTTTTCTCCCAAAGAAATCTGGTTGTCATTTAGCGGAGGGAAAGATAGTACTGTATGTTTAGAATTAATGGTGCAGGAGCTCAAAAAAAGAAATATCAACTTTTTAAATGTATTATTAATAGATTTAGAAGGACATTATAAAATGCATGAAGAATTTTTATACAGAACTTTTCAAAGAAATGATATTGAAATAAGAGGATTTTGGATATGTTTACCATTAAGTTTAAGAAATGCTTCTTCCAGCTTTCAACCAAAATGGTTATGTTGGGACCCGGAAAAGAAAAATGACTGGGTGAGAAAACTTCCTGTAAACAAAAATGTTATTTCATTAGAAAATAACATATTCAACTTTTTCAAAATAGGAATGGAATTTGAAGAATTTATAATTGAATTTCCTCGGTGGCTAAAATCAAATTATAATTTGAAGAAGGTATGCCAGATTGTCGGAATTAGAACTGATGAAAGTTATAACAGGTATTTAAAAATAAAAGCTAAAAAAAATAAAGAATTTTTTGCTGAAACAAACTGGATACTAAAACATAAAAAGCAAAAAAAATTTTTAGACTCTTATTTAGCACATCCAATATATGACTGGGCTGTTCAGGATGTATGGAGATATCTATATAAAAAAGATTATACAAAAGTTTACGATAAAATGTATCTGTTAGGATGTCCGTTACATGAGATGCGAATATGCCAACCATACGGTGAAGAACAAAGAAAAACTATAGATCTTTTCGCTAAAATTGAACCTGAAACTTGGAATAAAATACAAAAAAGAGTTCAAGGCAGTAATCTTGCAAAAAAATATAATAAAAAGTATTTATTAGGTGATAGAATTGTAAAAAAGCCTGAAAATTTTACTTGGGAGATTTGGGTTCGAATAATTTTAAATTCATTTCCAGACTATTTAAAAGAACATTATCTAGAAAAGATAAATATTTTTTTAAAGTGGTGGAGAAAAGAGCTGTATCATGATATTTTACATATCTACAAAGAAAATGAAAATGATAAATATGACATAGATGGTCTGTATATTGTTAAGATTCCTGATACTCCAAGTTCTGTTTTAAAGGAAAAATATAAAAGAGTTCCTTCATGGAATAGAATAGCAAAAGTGTTAATAAAAAATGATTATTATTGTAAAGGCTTGAATTTTAGACAAAATAAAAATGAATATGAAAAATTAGAAAAATTAAAGAGAAAATATGAAAATAATGATTAATTATGAGGTGTAATACATGTTTATTGTGTCATTTAGAAATAGGAACAAAGAATTTTGGGGAATTATGGGATATTATTTTTCTAATAAAGAAATAAGAAAAGAGTTACCATTTATAATTGATGAAAAAGAAAAAGTATGGGTTATTGGTTTTAAAAATGTAGAGGAAGTGGTCGGCTTTTTATCATATAAAATTCTTAATGGAACTGCTACTATAACAAATTGTTTTATCAACAAAAAGTATCGGAAAATGGGATATTTTAATAAATTAATACTCTATACTTTAAATAAATTGAAAAATGTAAATAAAATCAAAATGATTATCCTGAAAAAATATGAATTTTTTTTTAGAAGGTTAGGATTTTATGAAAGTTATAAAAAGGGAAAATATATAGGAATAGTCAAGGAGGAATAAAATGCAAACTATATCATTTCCAGTTTTGGATGTAAAATTAGTTAATATAAATAAACTGAAAGGAAACGATTATAATCCAAATAAAATTCCTGAAAAAGAGTTTTCATTACTTAAAATTTCAATTGAGGAAGATGGTTATACACAACCTATTGTAACATATTATAATAAAATAACAGATGAATATATTATTGTTGATGGATTTCATCGATTTATGATAGGTATTGAACTAGGATTAAAAGTTTTGCCAATAGTAACTATCGAAAAAAATTTAAAACAAAGAATGGAAAGCACAATTCGTCATAACAGAGCTAAAGGTGAACATCAAGTAGACAGAATGGTTTATATTATTGGTGAATTAATTAAAGAGGGCAGAAACGATAATGAAATATTAAAACTTTTAGGAATGGAGCCAGATGAACTTTTAAGACTTAAACAGCATTCAAACATTGCCGAAGTTTTCAAAGACCATAAATATTCACAAAGTTGGAAGTAAAAAATTTGTAAAAAAAGGGTTTCATTTAGGGGCAGAATATAGAAGAGAAGTGGTGGAAAATTTTCAAGTGGGTGCAGGTTTAGATTTTAGATTAAGTAGTCTTAAAGAACCAGCCGATGAAATAGAAGATGGAGAAAAAGCTACTTATGATTATGATAATTTAATAAGTATTCCTTTATACGTAACAAGTAGATATAATTTTAAAAACTCAACAGAAATCACTCCGTCTATTAAATTAAATTTAGAGTATGTTATAAATATTATAGAAATTAAATAAAAATAAAATTACTGGTGAGTATTTATATACAAGTGAAGGAAAAATAAAAAACGGAGTGTTTTATGGTATTGGTGCGGGAATAGAATATAATAATTTTTTAGTGGGTCTATTTTATGATATAACATACGCTAAAATTAAAGAATTAGAGTATAATGATGATAAATTTAACACTAAAAAATTAACTTTATCCTTGGGATATCAATTTAATTTTTAATAAAAAAATAAAAATGAGGTGTATGTGTGAAGTATTTTTTGTTGATAATTTGTTTATCATTTAGTATATTTGCTATGGATGAGGTTAGCTTTACTAAAATAAAAGTGTCAAAAGAAAGATTCAAGATAAAAGGTAATTTAATTGATGGTGATATAATTATTTTAGATTTTCCTGAAAGAGCTAGCATTCATTCTCGTGAAGCATATAACTTCACTGACTTATGTGGAATTGACTATGTAAATATGACTAAAATATCAAAAATAGAAGCAAGTTTTAAAAAGGGCTACAATAAAAAAGTAAAATGTTTTAATAGAAAAGGTAAAATGTTTTATGAAAAAAATGTTTTATCTGAAGGTAATGTAGAATCTATGAAATATGGTATAGATGAAATTTTAGATCAAAAAAAGGTGGAGAAGGGACAGATTGTTGAATATACTTCCTTTTATAAAAATGGAAACATTTTAAAGGAAAGAAAGTATGTAAATGGTTTAAGTGAAGGAATTTGGAAAGAATATTATATAGATGGAAGCATAAAAAGTATAATAAAATTCAAAAAAGGGAATGTAGTAAATATTGAAAGATTTGATAGAATAAATTAGATTGGAGAAAGCATGAAAAAAATATTATTTTTATTATTCTTATTAAGTGGAATGATATTTGGTTTTTCAGAACAGACAAAAACAGATAAATATATGTTTATGAAAAAACCAAGTTATTTAGTCATAAATTCAGTTTCCAGTGATAGCGATATATTTGATAGAATGGATTCTAAAATTAGATCATATGAGAGATATGGTTATTCAATTTCTGGGAAATTAAATGCAGCAGAAAAATTATATATTTACTATTTTGAATATATTGCAAAACAAGATGATTTCGAAGAGGAGTTAAATAAAATTTCAGAGTTAAGTAATTCTGAAAAAGAAGAAGTATTAAATTCTTTAAGTAAAAAATTCACTTCAAAATGGAATTCAAATGGAGTAGAAGTAGTAATTAGTAATCTTTCAGATAAAATATATAGAAAATCTTTCAACAATAATGCATATACGAATGCAGTATATTATGATGATACGAAAAAAAGATTATATTTTAACGAGGATTTTTTCGATTTTAAAGAAAAAGAAAAAATAACAGCTTCATTAGCTTATGCTAACTATGATTATTTTATATTTCATAATGATGAAATATGGAAGAATTGGGATTTATCAGATGTTGATAGTTTTATAAATTCTAATACTAAAAAATCAAAATTAAATCCAAAGATAAAGAATACTTTTCGGGAAATTTGGAATTTTTTGGACAGGAAAAATTCAAGTTTTTAAATATTTAGTAGACGTGAATAGATAAGACATAAAATTAGAGATCGAAAAATTCTCAGTTATCAATTAATTTTGAAGAGAAATATAAAAGCAGGAAATTTTTTCCTGCTTTATTTTAAATTTATAGAGAAGGAGGTTTTAAGAGTAGAGTGGTATCAAAAATTCTATAGGGTTTAAATAATCTAACGTGGAATGTATTCTATAATAATTAAACTAATTAATGCAATCTGCTAATCCACTTCTAATTCATTTAATGTACTGAATATACTGTTATTAATAAATTCTGTTTTAAATATTTTAAAAATAGACTCTGCTATTGTATTGTCATACGGGTTTCCTTTTCTACTCAAAAATTGTGATATTCCAAAGGTATTAAGAGCTTCATCAATAACATGATTATTGAATTCACTTAATTCAAGTTCTTGATATATCTATTTCATCGTAAATTGTTCTTTTAATACCAGCACCACTACTTTTTGTTTGTATTCTCCCACATATATTTTTTTATAAATAGGAACAAATGATTCCATCCTTACAAATTCATTTTAAAGCCAAAGTAAAAAACAGGAACAAAAGTCCCTATAAACATTACTTTTAGTTAGTTATTTAGAATTTATATAAAATTCCAAACATTCTCAGTGATAATATTTTTTCTCTATATTATATCTAATTTTATTTTACAATTTCCACGATCTGCTACATCTATAGCTTCTTCATTTGTTTTTACATAGCCACAAAATTTAAAATTTCTATTATTAAAACTTATTATAGCTAATCTTGAAGCCTTTTTAGTTGGTCTCTCTATATCAGTAATAACATCTACACGAAATATTAAAGCAATTACTTCTCCAAATTTATTTAGACGCCATTCAATTACTCCATCTCTAACTTTAGGCATATATCCAATCCCAGTATCATGTATTAGAGTATATGTCCTCCAAATATTATTACCATCACTTATATCATACCATACTCTTTCATCACCATATACTTTAAATATTTTTATATTTTGATAACCTGGACATTCTTCTGGATCAGGATCAAAGTCATATTTGTCTTTTTCATTACCAATAGAATATAGCTCTTTATATATTCCTGTTGGAATTTTACAATCTTTTGATTTTGTTGAAGTATAGACACTTTTATTTTGAAGATTGCTTGAGAACACTCCTATTTTTAATATCACCATAATTAAAATTATTATTTTTTTCATCACAACAACTCCTTTTTTTCTAATATTATACTTCATTTAAATATTTAAATCAACTTTATATACAATTCATTATATATATTTAATTTAATTAAAATGTATATATTTTAAAAACTTAAAGAAATTCTATATGAAAGATATATTTCTAATCTAACTTTTAAAAAAGTAATATCTGTTAATCACGTCTATGACTAAAGAGCAAAAAACTTCTTTGTGTTCCTTAACAACTTACTTTTTCCGTTCGGTTTAGTATACCCATCCAATATTTGCATAGAAATTATAAAAAATTATGAATTAGCTTATGAAAAACATATTGGAACAAAAAACAATGCCAGTGATTTTTTAAAGAAAATAAATTATAATGACAATAACCTAGTTATTAAAAGAAAAATGGAGAAATTATCTAAAATTTTAGTTAAAAAATGGACGATTTATGAAATAAGGCCTCTGTATTTAAATAAAATTCTCATTGAAGCAACCAAAGATAAAATAAAAAATACATTAGTGTTTATAATTTCGAGTGTATTTTTATTTTTTAATATTTTTATATACTCCCTGCTTAAAATTTTTTTGTTTTTTATCTAAATTATTGTTAACATCCCATACTTTATTAATATTATGATTGAAATAAATATCTCAATTTTTTAATTTTTTTAAATCACTCAGACTTATATTATTATCCTTTATATACACAAACATCAGCTTTTCACTTAAAAACTCATTTACAAACTTTGTATTCTCACTTTGGTAGTATTCCTCTTTAGTTCCTATCTGTTCTATCTTTCCATTGTGCATGATAATAATCCTGCTTCCCAGCGTAAAAGCCTCTTCTATGTCATGAGTAACCAGTATAATCGTAAGTCCCAGCTCATTCTGAAGCTTTTTTACTTGCTTCTGAAGCTTTCTTCTGTTTATTTCATCTAAAGCTCCAAACGGCTCATCCATGAGCATTATTTTGGGTTCAGAAGCTAGAGCTCTCGCTATTCCCACCCTTTGTTGTTCTCCTCCACTTAGTTCCCTTGGAAATTTTTTCAGATAATCATATGGAAGATTCAATAATTCCAAAAGTTCCTCAGTCTTTTTTCTTTTTTCTCCTGATGATTTATTCTGAAGAGTAAGCACATAGTTGATATTTTCTTCTGTATTTAGGTGGGGAAAAAGTCCTATACTCTGTACCACATAGCCTATCTTTCTTCTTAAGTTTGATTTATCCCAAGTTTCTATTTCTTTATCCAGTATTTTCAAAGTTCCCGAAGTTTTTTCCTCAAGGCTGTTGATCATTTTTAAAAGAGTTGTTTTTCCATTTCCGCTGGTTCCAAGAATAGTAACAAATTCCCCGCTTTCTATTTTAAGATTAAGGTTTTTTATTACAGGTTTATCTTTTTCATATGACTTGCTGACATTTTTAAATTCTATTACTGTCATTTTATCAGCCCCTTTTCTTTAAGAAATTTTCTTGCTACATCCTGAGGATTTTTATTTTCTACTTCCACCTGATAATTTAGATTAGTCATAATTTCGTCATCTATTATTCCGTTCAATTTTTCTATAAGCGGTTTTATTTCTGGATATTTGTCCAGTGTTTCTTTTCTTATTACAAATCCTGCATTATAAGAAGGAAAATAATCCTTGTCATCCTGAAGTGTTATAAGATCATATTTCTTAATCAGACTGTCAGTGGAAAATGAGTTTATTACCTCTACTTCTTTCCCTTCCATAGCTTTATACTTCAGATTTATATCTAGCTCAACCAGTTTTTTGAAATCAAAACCGTATACTTTCTTTAATCCCAGATAACCATCCTCTCTTTCAAAAAAATCAAATTCAGCTCCGAATCTGTATTTATTACTGTCCTTAGCCAAATCTGAAAAAGTTTTTATATTATTTTTTTCAGCTTCTTCCCTTTTCATGGAAAGCGTAAATGTATTATTAAAACCAAGGAGTCCTAACCACTCAAAGTCAAATTTATCTTCATACTGTTTTTTCAGCTGCATGTACATCTCATCTTTTGGAAGGGCTTTCTCATGTTTTAGTACAAATAACCAGGATGTTCCTGTGTATTCAGGATACATATCTACTTCACTTTTTACCATTGCAGGATGAATATTTGAAGTTCCTCCACCTATGCTGAACTTTTTCTCTACATGTATTTTTGTGTTTTCTTCTATAAGTATACTAGCCATTTCACCAAGTATAAGCTGTTCTGCACTTGGTTTTGTAGCTATGATAATCACTTTTCTGTTTGCTCCAGACGGCTTTGAGCTAAAAACCATAAAGAGCAATACAGTCGCAAATGCTGTACCTAATATCAGCATTATTTTTTTTGCCTGCTTTCTTTTTGGTTCATGATAACCATTTATTTTTTTGAAAGCTTTCTTTTCTATTATATTTAAGAAACAATCCAGGATTATTGCCAATATTGCTATAAGCAAACTTCCTATTACTATCAAAACTGAATTATTAGTGTTAATTCCTCTGTAAATTGCCTGACCAAGTCCTCCTGCCCCTATGAAAGAAGCAATTCCTGCAAGTGAAATTGTCATAATAACTACTGTTCTTATACCTGAAACAATAATTGGCAGAGCAAGTGGAAGTCTGATATTTTTAAAAGTTTGAAGTTCAGTAGCACCCATTCCATCAGAAATTTCTATTATTTTTTTATCCGTATTTTCCAGTCCTATATATGTATTTCTTATTACAGGAAGTAGTCCATATATTATAAGCGTAACAGAAGCATTCCAAAAACCTATCCCCACAAGTGGGATAAGCAGACCCAATACTGCAATTGAAGGAATCGTATAAATTCCATTTGTAATCCCTAGTACCAAGCTTCGGATTTTTTTATTATAGAAAATAAATACTCCTATTGCAACTCCCAATATTACTGCAATAGCTATTGAAAAAAGAGAGATTTTCAAATGCTGAATAAGTAAATTTATATAATAAGGTGCGTTTTCCCCAATTTCCTTGAAAATACTTTTTATATATTCCATAAATTTTATCCTTTCTAACCCAATTTTTATAAGCTTTCCCATTTATAAACCACCATGTAATTTTATCAAACCAATACCATTTTTTTATAATCCTCATCAACTATTTTTTAGAATAAAATAGCGTCTCTTAATCATTGCTATAAATTTTATATCCCATGCAATTATAAGACTTATTTGTTGATAATAATTATTTTTCCATTAGCAGTATTAGATTCCATTAATAAATGAGCTAGATTTATCTCATCTAAAGAAAAAACTTTAGCTATATGTGGTTTAATTTGTTTTTCTATAATAAAATTAAACATAGACTGTAATGACCTTAAAGAAATGACTTTACTATCATAAATAGTAAAATAAGTGCCCGAAGGGATAAAATCCATTGGGGCAAATTTTTTTACTTCCCATTGACCACTAAGAATTCCTGTCATACAAAGAATACCACCATATTTAAGCATATCAAATGAAGAAGTTAAAGATACAGCACCAACAAGTTCTAAAATTTTATCGACACCATTTTTTTCAATTTCTTTCAACTGATTTAATATTGTATTATCATCAATTAAAACATAATCAGCACCATGTGCTAAAAGTAAATTTCTTTTCTCTTTACTTCTTGTTGTGGTAATAACTTTGGCTCCAATAGATTTTGCAATTTGAAGAGAAGCAATACCAATTGAACTTGTACCACCTCGTATCAAAAGAGAGTCATTTTTATTAAGTTGTAAAGTATCAATAAGAGAACACCAAGCTGTATAGTACATCTCTGGGATAGCTGCAAATTCTTCCCATTTTAATTTCGTATCAATTGGATAGACTTGGTTTGTAGGAATTAATGCATATTCCGCATAGCTACCATCAAATTCACGACCAAGTCCACCCATCATTGAAATTACTCTTTGTCCTTTTGTTAACGTACTATCAGATGGATCAAAAACTTCTCCAACACATTCGATTCCAAGAATCCTAGGAAAATGAACAGAAGGAGACAAACCATTTCTAGTATAAATTTCTGATCTGTTGATGCCAAATGCTTTTATTTTAATTAAAACCCATCCAGGTTTTACATTTGGAATAGGGAACTGAGTTACTCTTAATTCTTTAGCAGTTGATGGTTTTTCTAATATAACAGCTTTCATAATAAAATTCTCCTTATTTTAATAATAATATTAAATGTAAAAAAATTAATAGCTAAGAAGCCATCAATAATTGTTATTATATAATAAAATTTTTTATTTTATAAGTACGCACTTTTTTATTAGGTTAGTTTCCTTTTTGTAAGTTTTGAATAGTTATTGAAATTTTTTATAATAATAAAAGTCAAAAAAACAATAATATGATATAATATTCTTAACTGAATGTAACATGTCAATAGTAATGTTACTTTATTTTTTGAAGTAATGGAGGTATAGATGATTGTTAAGAAAGATCTTCCATTTTGTCCAGTTGCTACAACAGTAAACATAATAGGGAATAAGTGGAAATTACTGATTCTTAGAGATATACTTACAGGAACAAAACGTTTCGGGGAACTTAATAAAAATCTTGAAGGAATTAGTCAAAAAGTTTTAACAGACAACTTAAGAAGCATGGAATATGACGGAATACTAATACGTACTGTATACCCGGAGGTTCCACCACGAGTAGAATATAGCCTAAGTGAACTAGGAGAAACTATGAAGCCAATTATATCAGCAATGGAAGATTGGGGAACAAAATATAGGAATTTAAAGTGTGAATGAAAATTATAGCAATAATCAGAAAATACGTTTTTCAAAATAAAAAACGTATTTTTAAACTGAAAAATATTATTTTATAAATAGTATTCTACTTTTATTTCTTGCTTTTCCAGACCCATATTCAGCATCTGGATATCCAAGACAAATAGAAACTCTAGCCACATAATCAGAATTAATATTTGCCTGTTGCATAAGTTTTTTCCCTTCTTCTGTAGAAAATGTTTCTTCCGCTCTACCAACAAATACATTTCCTATACCCAATGACCATGCTGCTAACATTATATTTTGAGCAACTATAGAACTATCATTAATACCAAATCTTAATTTCTCTGGAGCAAAGATAGTAATTACTGTGGGTGCATTATAAAAAGCACTCGAAATAGAATTATCATCTGCAATACTTAGTTGTTTCTCATTGATACTATGAGTATTAATATTAAGAGCTTCCCCAAATACCCCTCTATTAATGCGTCCAATTTTTTTCATTAACTTCAGGATTTTGACATACTAATAAAAGTGTAGATTGTCTCCCACCTGCACTTGGACTCCAAAGACCAGCTTCTAAAATTTGTTCTAATTTTTTTTCATTAATTTGATCTTTTTTAAAATGACGAATTGATCGTCTTTCTTTTATGTTTTTAATAATATCGTTCATTTTTACCTCCCAAATTTTTATTTGAATAGTTAGTTGTTATTATATGTTGTGTTAGTTTATTATATAATAATTTTTTCTTCTTTAAAAGTACGCACTTTTATATTAGGTTAGTTAACTTTTTGTAAGTTTTAAATAAATTACTGGATAGGTTGCACTAAATTGGACAAAAAGATAATAAGTTACACACCAATTTTTTTACAAATTTAAAAACTGTCAAAATTTTAGTGTAATACTACCTTTCTTTTGTTTTTTAATATTCTTTGGAAATTTTCTCTACTATCTTATATAGTGTAGGTTTTGATATTTTGAATAATTCACATATTGATTTAATATTCATTTCTTTTTTCTGATATAATTGATACAATGCTTTTTTTTGATCTTCATCTAATTTTGGCTTTCGCCCACCTAACCGACCTCTTTTTCTAGCAGCTTCAAGTCCTTCTTTAGTTCTTTGACTAATCAAATCTCTTTCAAATTGATTTATTCCTGCCATTAATGTGAACATTAATTTCCCTTGAGGTGTTGTTGTATCAAGCCAACTCTCTTTTAAGCTTTTTATATTTGCCCCTTTTTTTTCTATTTGTTCTACTAAACTAAATAAATCTTTTGTGCTACGACTTAATCTTGTTAAGTCTGTTATTAAAATAATATCTCCTTTTCTAAGTTTATCTAATAATTTAAATAACTCTGGTCTATTATATTTTATTCCACTAACTTTTTCTTGAACTATTTCTTCAGCACCTTCATTTTTTAGAATATCTAATTGTCTATCTAAATTTTGTTCTTGAGTACTCACTCTTGCATATCCAAAAATCATATCATACCTTCTTTTATATTTTTTTTATATAAATATAGTAAACTAAAGGTATAAAAAAGTCAATAACTTTACTTTGATTTTTTTACTGAGTTTATTTACTTAAAATCATAGGTTTTTATGGAAAATAAGGATTAAAAAAAATAGTCAAGAAAACGGTCGTTTCTTTTACTTTAAATTAGAACAATTGACAACTTACTCTTTCATGCTACAATGTAACTACTAAAGCATTTATATTTAGAATAAATGGAGGTGTTTTTTTGAAAAATTACAACTGGATTATTAATAAAACTGAAGATTATATTGAAGAGCATTTATCAGAAAAAATAACTTTAACAGATATTACTAACAAATTAGGTATTTCAAAATATCATTTCCATAGAATTTTCAGGAAACAATCACAAGAAACGCTAAATAAATTTATAACTAGGATAAAAATGGAACGTTCTGCTATATATCTTTCTATAAATTCAAGTATATCAATCACTGAAATTGCATATCGTTATGGATATAGTGAGAGTAGCACATACAACCGGGCATTTAAAAAACATTTTGGTATTTCACCATTAAAATTTAGAAAAGAGCAAGAAATGTCAAGAAATAAATATAGAAATTTAGTATAATTTTTTTAGGAGGTGAGAATATGAGAGAACCTAATATAACTATTGAAAATATACAAAACATGAAGTTAATATATGTAAGATTTAGAGGAACATATACTGAGTTCAAAAAACAAAGTAAAAAAATGTTTGAAACATTATTCAAATTTGCAAGAACACATAACTTAATAAGAGAAAATGAAACAAAAGTTTTAAATATTTATCATGATAATCCATTTATTACCAAGGCAGAAAACCTAAGAACAAGTGTAGCTATGACAGTTCCCCTTGATATTGAAATTGAAGAAAATGATGTAGTTTCTGTTATGTATATAAATGGAAAATATGGAGTAGGGCATTTTGAATTGTCATTAAATGAGTATGGGGAAGCTTGGGAATATATGTATAATGAATGGCTTTTCGAAAAAAATGTAGAACCACGAGATTCTTTCCCTTTTGAACTTTATGTCACTGAACCACCTAAAAATTTTAAAGACAAAAGTTTTACTGATATTTATATTCCAATAAACTAAATAATAACAACGCTTTTTAGAATTTTTATTTGTCTCTAATTAATTTTCCCCAAAAACGTATATCTATCATAAATTTTCTGCAGGAAAATTTTGTGATAAAATAAAAAACCTATCTAACTAGATAGACTTTCTCTATAACAATAGAATACAATATATTGTGTTTGTCTATATGGAGTATTTTTGAGTCCATAGAGAGTTTTTTCTATAAAAAACTCTCTTAGTCGAAAATGCTATAAACACTGCATTTTTTTCAGCTTATCTTATATAAAAATTCGTAAAACAATTCTACATAATGATTTTTATATAAAATAAAATTAAATTGACAAGCTCGTTTTTTTGTGTTACAATGTATTACAGAAAGGAAGTGTTTTTATGAATTCAAATCACACGCTTACTATACAAGCCAGAGTTAAGTTAGATGAGAAAAAAGTTATTGATAATTATGCTAAAATGAATAATATATCTATTTCCGATTTAATTAGAAATACCCTGTTAGAAAAAATAGAAGATGAAATTGATTTAGATATATATAAAAAAGAAATGGCTAGATATAAGAAGAATCCTAAGACATATTCTCAAACAGATATTGAAAAAGAACTGGACTTATAAAATATGGGAGTTATTAAATACAGGGTTGAGTATACTGAAAAATGCTTAAAACAATTGAAGAAAATGGATAAAAGCGAAAGTGCATATATTGTTGGTTGGATAAAAAAGAAGTTAGTTGATTGTGAAAATCCTAGATTACACGGTAAAGGATTGGTTGGGAACCATTCAGGCGAATGGCGTTATAGAATAGGCAACTACAGAATTATCGCTGATATTAATGATGATATTATCCTCATTCTGATATTAAGTATAGGACATAGAAAAGATATTTATAAATGAAAAGGCTGATTTTATTCAGCCTTTTTGTAAATAAAACATTATATATTTTTATTACATATGTCTAAAAAATAAGAATCAGGACTTTATATACATAAAAAAACTACCTTTTTATAGTGTAAAAAAGGTAGAGTTTTTTTACAATATTATTTATTTTTTTTAGAAAAGATATATATATAAACTCTTCTAAACTCAGCACTTTTGTCTTTATATTTAATGCTCTATATGTAATTTTTGCTTTTTTTCTTGTTTTTACATCATTTGATACAAAAAATCTTGCTTTACTTCCAAATAATACATGCAGCATATCTCTATTCAAATTTGACGGCTTATTTTTTTCGTTGATTTGTTCTTTATACCCAGTGACCAAATCTAAATTTCTCATGCTAAAAAAAATTTTGTCATAAATTGTTATCTCTTCTTTCACATTTAAGAATAAGTCTCCACTAGCTTGTATCACTCTTTTCCAATCATTTATTTTTTTTCCATTTTTTAAAAATGACTTGAAACTCTCTAAGTATTATATTCCTTTCTCAATAAATTCCATGTCTTCTTTTTTTTCTTTTAATGTTTTCCGTTTTTTTAAATTTTTATCAAGTTCTTCACGAAATTTCACATAAATTTGCGGGTTATCTTGCATTAATGAAATTAATTTTTCGAAATCCATTTTAATTCCATCATTTAATCTATAATTATTATTTTTTATTATCTCTTCATACAAACTACCTTTTATTTTTTCTTTATCTATTGGATAATCACCTTTTATAGGACTCCAACCTTTTAAATTTGGAGATAAGTTTTTATCCCATAATACAAGTTTATAAACCTCTTCAATATCTTGCTTATGCCATACTTCTATTGTTTTATCTTCTCCTGTAATTAAACATGTTTTATTAGATAAAGCTTCTAAATATTTCATTTCAGCTTTTTTTAGTTTTTCATCATCAGATTTTTCTAAATCTGATAAATGTGCAGTGGAGTAGACAAATTGACATTTATATTCGGTTTTTAAATTTCTTAGAATTTCTTCAACTTGTTTATAATCACAACCTCTTTTTTTATGCATCGAATTTACAATATTCCAATCAAAGTATATATATCTACCCATGATATCCCCCTTTCTTTTTCTTTATTATACAATATAAGTTCAATTTTACAAAATCGATATGCGTTTTTCATTTATTTCTGTCAGTGTATATATACATAATTAAAATAAAAAAATCATTAATTATATTAAATTAGGCATCAGTATTTTTCACTGTTTTTTTAATTAAATTCTAACCAATATTAACGTCCGATAATCAACCTTATGAATAAATCAAAATAAAATTGACCTATTAAATTTTAATCATTATGATTAAAAAATAGGTCAATTTTCGTGATTTAAGTTAAACATTACATTAAATTTCTTGTTTCGTATGGAATTTTTTTCTATACTTCATTTTACCATATAATTTTTATTTGTAAAGACCAGAGTATGTAAAAATATTAATTACATACTCTGATAATTTAAATCATTCTTTTTTATTTGGCAAAGTAAAAAGTATTTATATCTGTGTACCATACATCATCTAATTTAATAAAACTTTCCGGTATTTTCCCGTAATCATTGATTATGTCATTATAATGTTCTAGCCAATAACCATAATTTGTTTCATCAATATTTTTAAGCTGATTTTGTCTATTATATTCTTCTTTTAAAAACTCTTCTAATGGCTGTTCTTTTTTCAGTTCTCCTAAACATATATCATCTGTTATCATTACTTTTTTATAAATATATATATTTTTATCTTCACTTTCTAATTTTTCAAGTTCTTCTTTCAACCCTTTTAACTCTTTCATAAAATAATGATTGTCATAAAAATACCATTTTTTTTCTAATTCTGAAAAAAGATAAACATATTCAATGCCATAATTACTACTAAGATCATCAATAAGTGTTTTTAATGATTTATAATTAGTATTTGTTATTCTGTCAAAAAACTCTGATTCAGAAATTGTTTTATTTAATGCACTAATGTAACCTTTTGAAATTAATTCATTTACTTGTTCAACTGTATTATAAAAATTAAATAACATACAGCCATTATGTTCTGGATACCCATCCCAATGACAATAAATCGTTTCAACTTCCCCACTTTTTTTCATAATACCAATATTGCTTCTTGTTGCCATAATTAATCACTCCCATATCTAATTTTTAAAAACAAAAATTTATCTCTAAGGACACTCACGAACCTCACATATTTGCCCGTATTATCGATAGAAGCCATTACTTACATGCAATAGTCCAAAGTTCCTCAAACAATTTTTTTGTTTTTTTTCATAAACGAATTTTTGCATACAAGATTTTCAAGATTTTGCGTAGCAAACACAGAGTGCTTGACCTTGAAAACTTGATTTCCGCAGGAAATTCGCAGTATGCTATAATTTGAGTTGAAAAAAAGAAAAAAGATTAATAATAAAAGAGAAGCGGTTTAGCTTCTCTTATCATTCCCAGAAATAAAGATTGTTTTTATCCGCTTGCATTGCCCCATATGTTACAGTACAATAAATCCTGCGGATTTTGTGATAAAATAAAAAAACCTATCTAACTAGATAGGCTTTCTCTTAACAATATTTTTCAAAATTATCCTTTTATATATTTTTAATAAATCACTTTTCTAATTAGTTTTTTAGAAAGTTTTTTATTTCCGAAAATGATACTGAATATTTATGTATATTTGTACTTATTACATCTATTTTCGTCCTAAGATCAGCGCCACTTGCTTTAGGATATCATTCTCCATTTCCAATTCTTTATTTCTCTTTTTTAACTGGATATTTTCAAGTTCCAGTACACTTCTATTCTCTTTTTCTTTGAAAGACCCACTATTATCATATTGACTAAGCCATCTCCCAATAACTGATATGTGTACATTATATTCTTTTGCTATATCTGCCTTACTTTTCCCATTTTGGTATAATTGAACTATTTGCTTTTTAAAAGTTGGCGTGTAATTTCTTCTATTTCTTTCTCTTAGCTGCCATTCTTAATCTCCTTCTCTTATATTCTAATTATTTTAGACTAACTTATTTTTTCTGTCCAGTTTAGTATAGCCCATCCAATAAGAATTAAGACTTTATATACATAAAAAAACTACCTTTTTATGCTGTAAAAAAAGGTAAAGATTTTTTTATATTTTTTCCAATGGAACTATGATAACACTCCCGTGTTTTTCTTTCTTTTTGCTTACTCAATTATTTTATTATTGAAAAAATCTATAATTTTTTTTATATTTTTATCCTGATATAATTCCTTATCATCTATTAATATGAAGTATTTCTTTGTATTTAACAGCTCTCCCTTGATCGGATAATTTAATTTTATTTCATAAATTTTATGCCAATTATCAATTTTTTTATTATTGACATAAACATTGAGTGTATTCTTTTGATATTTTAAATTTCCTCCTATAAATACTCCTTTTTCTATTATTTTTTCTTCTAGAATATTACAATTTTCACAACTTATTTTTAAATCAATAATCTTTTCTTGTAATTCTATTTCTTTTAATATTTCTGTTAATTCATTAGTATTATATTGAATTATTCTTTCATTTCCAGTTATTAATCCTTTTGTTAAAAAAGTTGAATTATTATAAGTTACAACAGAATATGTGTTATCATTATAAAATGTATACTCATTGAAAGGATACTTAAAGTCTTCTATCTCCATTACTTTAAAACTTAAAATAACATCATCTGATTTACTATTTACTAATTTTACATTTGAAGTATTTACCTCCATTTTTTGATTGCTAAAATTCAAAATGATATTGCTCCCTAATAAAATGTATAAAAGGAATTTACTTAAATATTTTTTCATACTGCTCCTTACTTAAAATTTGGATATTTCTTGCATCTCCAATATCATAGAGATATCTCTTAGAACCTGAATTTTTTTCATTTACTAAAGTATTGTATTCGTTTCTTGGTATACCCGGTACCATGTATACATCATTACCATTTTTATCTTTTAATTTTTGAACAAAAGTATTTGAATATACGTAAATTTCATTATTAATATTAACTTCTACTTTTTTTGAAGATTTATCAATATAATTAAATGTACTATTTTCAAGTTTATTTATATTATCAAATGCATGTGGAATTACCTCATGTACTATCCGCTCCTCTTTTTCTCTGATAACATTGCTTTCAATTTGAAATTTATAAGTACCATCAGACTGCTTTTCTATATTTTTAGGTACTGATGGTGTAGTGGTACTCTTTCCATTTATTACATCTACTAAAACTAATATTTCTTTATTCCCAGTATCTGTAAATGTTCTAAAATCATAATCTGGAAATAAGTTTAGTTGTTCTGAATCTGGTACTTGATAATATACTGGGATGGAAGAGTCAATAATCGCTCTAACCATTTCAGTTTTTGCTCTTATTGTTTCATCTTTTATTTTAGACAAATCTGTCTTTCCATTTTTAGCATAACTAATAATTTTATTCCCGTACTCGTCTATAGTTATTTCTAGTTTATCAGCATTATTATTCTGATATTCAGCTAAAATAACCTTTTGTTCCTCTTTGCTCATCTCATTGTATTCTTTAAATTTTTCTTTATTTTCCTTTGTCTCATTTGGTAATACACTATTAGAAACTGCTTCTCTAATACGATCACTTCCTCTTTCACCATTTTTATTCGGCTTTTCTGTTAAAATTGCCTTATCTCCAACATGAACTCCAAAATCAACATTGTTATAATCTTTTCCGTCTCCTGTTAAACTTAAAGAAGTGTTACTATCTCCGAGTTTTCCAGTAAAATAATTATTTGAATGTCCTGCTAGAGTCTCTGTTCCTGATCCTTTATCTTTTCCATTTGCATAATTTATTCCATGACTTAATTCTTCCGCTAATATTCCTGCCAGTATATCTTTATTCCCTATTCCTTCTGCTTCTGTATTTACTACTATTACTATTCTACCCTTATCATCAATATAAGCTTCCCCTTTTTTACCGTCTAAACTTTCTCTACTTGATGAATCACTGTAAATGACCTCTACTTCGTAGCCTTCTTTGGCTCCGATCTTTTCTATTGCTTCTGCCATTTCTTCCTGTGACTTCGCATTTTTAAAATCCTCTACTAACCCTTCATTTCTCCACTTCTCTGCTTGTCTCTCTTCTCCTAATACTCCCAAAGGATTTCTCTTATCTTCTTCCTGTTTGTTTATTACTGTATCTACTACACGTCCTACTGCTGCTACTTCTTCTCCTGCTAACTGTAAACTTTCTTTAAAATCTTCCCTTCCTTTTTCTGTTGCTAGTACCAATACTCCACTTTCTACAAACGTGTTATAATGTCCTGAATCTTTGTCTTTTGTTGTTTCCTGCATATTATTCAGGTCTTTGTTTATCTCATCTCCTGATGATGTTCCTATTTCTACATTTCCTACTACTGTATTATGTGTTATTCCTTCTTTTTCCTTGTCTTGATATTCAACTCCTACACCACCGTTACTAATAGTTCCACCTGTTACATTATAAGTATCTTTGTTATTTATATCTTTTCCGATATATTCATCTATTTTTATTTTACTGTTTGTATTTTCTTCTGTCCCTATTGCTGCTCCTTCATTTGTCACTTTTCCTATTGAAAGATCAGATCCTTCTCCTATTATAAATGCACTCGGTGTATCTACATAATTTCTATCTCCATTTGTTGTACTTCCACCAATACTCCATGAACTCATTCCATCATAATCTATTCCTTTTCCTCCATTAGGTGTTCCTATTATTTGTGTATTTGTTCCTGCCGAATAGTTTGAACTTGAACCGTCTGTCTTACTTGTATTCTGCTTACTCTTTATATCTAATTCTGCTATATTTCCTGTTACTTTCCCGCCATATTGCTCAAATCCGTCGATTGTCATTTTTCCAACATTATTGTAAGTTTCATTTACTCCAACAAAGATTCCATTCTGATAACTTGTACCTTCCTGTGTATAATTAGAATTTCCTCCTGATACACTTAGATTAGCTGACGTCCAACCTCCTGAACCCATTCCTCCTGATACTGTTGTATTACTTGAAGACGAACTGTAATAATTATTAAGTTCTACTGCCTTCTTCTCTATCTCTTTTACATTATTGTAAATAAATGTATCTCCATATGACTGTGTTCCTTCATATGTTATCTTTTCAGTATTATTATACGTTATACTTGAATTTTCATCAAGTCCGCTTATCACTGTTACTACTCCTGTTTCATAATAAGTATGGCTTTTACTTTCACTTTGAGAAGCTGTTAATCCTACATTTGCTGATACATAAAAATTATTGTTAGCCCCTCTTTGATTTCCTGCAAGACCATTTATTGTTCCTACTGCTGAGTTTAATACAGCTACTCCGCCATTTACCAGTCCTGCTGTCCCGTTTCCTTTAGTTGCCGCATCTACTCCGTTATATGCCTGATCTATTCTGTTTAATAACGGCGAGCTTATTGATGCACTCACTCCTACATAGCTTTCTTTATGTTCTGTCTGCTCATCATAGGTATTTTTTGTTGCCCCGTAATATACTTCCTTACTATTTACCACAATAGCCCCGTGCTGAAAGTTTGTTGCTGATAAACTAAATTTGTCCCCGTCTACTATCGTCCCGTGTCCCAGACTCACATTTGACATTGCCTGTGTCTTCTGATTTATATTGATTGTATCCTCTGTTCTCTGTATTCCTGCTCCTGCTGATATTCCTCCGCTGCTTACATCAAAGTTTGATACAAATCCTGTTTTCTTTTCCTGATGATAATATGAGCTGTTTAATTCTCTTGAAGTTGCTGTTACATTTCCTCCAAGATAAGAATCATCTCCTGTTACAAATGTACTTCCTATTATATTTATATCTGCTCTGGTTACTGTACTTCCTCCTACAAAGAGCTGTGCCTCCACATTCTGCTCTTCATATGATTTGGTATGTTGTTCTCTGCTGCTGAAAGTCCCTTTGTCAGTTCCTTTTGATTCACTGTAAATATTATCTACTTTTGACTCTATATTTATTTTTTCCACATTTAATAAAGCATTCTCAGTTACTGCTACCGTTGATCCTTCTATATTTAAGTTCTTTCCTGATACATATAAATTATCTGCTGATACTACTCCGCCCACATTCTGATTACTCCTGTATACTGCATAATTATCACTTCCCGAACCTGAATTATCTGTTCCGCTTAATGTTAAGGCTCCTATAGTTACATTATCCTTTACATCAAATATAACAGTCTTTCCTCCAAGCAGCCCTGCTTTTGAATCATAATTATTAGCTTCTATATATGTTGTTCCCTGAGAACTTATTTCTCCTATACTCAGAAGATTTTCGTGCTGTGTATTATTATTACTGTTTCCATAGCTATTTGCTGTAACCTTGCTTGAACTGTTTATTACATCTCCATTTTGGGCTGTTAACGCTACTGATTCTATTCCTCTTATCACTCCGCCTATATTCTCTATATTTCCTTCTGTCGCTGTTATTGATACCTGATTTCCTCTGATTTCCGATAATTGGTTTGTATCTGTCACATTGTATACTCTTCCTGCATTTATATATGTTACTCCGCCATTTCCTATTAGCTGTCCGTTATTTCTTAATTCATCTGCTGTTATAGCTGTCAGTTCAAGTCCGCCTACTCTGTCTCTTCCGTCTGTTTCTATTGTTGATAGTGTCGCCTGACTTAAATATACTTTTGG
>RCMY010001205.1_pt1 | contig 24721 bp, 22 predicted proteins | sample 2041341 | NCBI WGS metagenome assembly RCMY01 (sample SAMN09708234, study PRJNA481090) | Marine sediment metagenome, whole genome shotgun sequencing project.
AATTTCTATTTTTTTATAAAAACCAAACTAATATGTATCAGAAATCCATTCTTTATTTCAGTTTAATTCTTATGGTTACAACCAGTTGCAAATCAGACATGTTATGTATTCCATGTACTAAATCTCCATGAAACCACAAAAAAGCAGAAAAAGCCAAAGCTAAAGTTATCCATACTGCGGTCCAAGTTCCAGCTTCTTTCATAGAAACTTCATGAGCTTCTTTGTCAATAACAAGAAGATCGACCAACAGAATACCAACTATGAATGCGATAAAGCATCCAAAAAATATTATCTCTGAATAATGCATTATTAATTTCTATTATAGATAAAACGCGAACAAGCTACAAATTTACGCATATCTATATGAATAAAAGAATAATATATGTTATAATTTTGTTACAGCACAAATAATTATGCTTTATAAAATAGCTTTCTGCTTAACTACAATAACCCTAATCTTCTGATCATTTCCAGGATTGTTTATTTTTGCTATATGCCAATCTCTTGGGAAGAAAATAAAGAATTCTTTTGGATTACTGTCGTAAAAACGTGTGCGATCTACTTTATAATTGTAATGTATGACATCCTTGCGCGCATCATATTTACAGTTTGGTGTACTAGTGTAATGATCTAAAACTCCAAATCGCTCTACTCCACTTACAACATACTGAAAATCAATATGATGATAATGACTTTCGCTACCTTGTTTTTCAAGTGGCCTGTTCTCACTATCTTCTACACTAACAACCAAATCAGTTCCTTCTATTTCGTGTCTACCTGCAGGAATGGCTAGTAAATCATGATTAGCCAACCAACGGAACATAGCTTTCCATGCATTAGGATTTCGCTGGTATTGTTGGTAAAAATCAATAACGTTAACACTACTATGTGGAGCGGCACCATTAAAGCCTTGTCTCCACTCACCAGATTCTACCCATTCTTTTGCTTGCTTCAGTAGTTCAGGATTATTATAGTATTGTGTATAATAACCATTATGCTGGCCATGCGCACATAATGTGCACATGAACAGCATCATTAAAATAATTTTTTTCATCATAAATATAATGTTGTTGTCTTTATTGTTTGTTTAATTGCCTCATCTTTTATCTATTGTTTGATATTTTTTCTGTCCTTGTATATTTTTATATGCTGGGCGAATAATTCTTCTGCCATCATAGTTCAGTTCTTCGATGCGGTGAGCAGTCCATCCAACGATACGTGCCATCGCAAATATAGGTGTATAAATTTCTTGTGGCAGACCGATCATTTCATAGATAAATCCGCTGTAGAAATCAAGATTTGCGCAAATAGGTTTCTTTGTCTTTCTGAATTCTGAAACGCATTTGACGCCTTCTTCTTCAAGTAAACACAAGAAGTCATATTCTTCTTTACGTCCTTTCTCTGTAGCTAATTCACCTGCAAGTCTCTTCAGCTCAACAGCACGTGGGTCACTCATAGTGTATACAGCATGACCAATGCCATAAATGAGTCCTGTATTGTCATAAGCTTCTTTATTCAGCATACGATTAAGATATGTATCAACTTCATCCGTATTTTTCCAATCCTTAATTTGCTCTTTCAAGTGGTGGAACATGTTGATTACCTTAATGTTAGCACCTCCATGTAAAGGACCTTTCAACGAACCAATACCAGCAGCAATACTTGAATAGGTATCTGTACGAGTTGATGATGTCACACGAACTGTGAATGTAGAGTTATTACCACCACCATGTTCTGCCTGAATAATCAACAAAAGGTCGAGTGTTCTCGCATCTAGTTCTGTATAGCGATTATGCTTCAGCATAAATAAGAAATTCTCAGCAATGCTAAGATTCTCCTTTGGGTAGCGTATGTGCAAACTTTGGCCCTGAACGCTATGTCTGTATATGTTGTAGGCATAAGCTATGATTGTAGGGAATTTAGCTATTAGTTCAATGCTCTGTCGCATAAGGTTGTCACGGCTTATATCGTCAGGATTAGGGTCAAATGTGTACATTTCCAACACGCATCTTGCCAAAATATTCATAATATTAGAGCCTTCAAGGTCAATAATATGAACGATGGTGCGATGATCAAGGGGCATATTGTCATTAAGCAGTTCGCAGAATGCTGCTAGTTCTTCCTTATCTGGAAGTTCACCAGAAAGTAAGAGAAAAGCAATTTCTTCGAATCCAAATCTCTTTTCTTTTAGAAGAGGAGACACCAAATCATCAACTTCATAACCACGATAAAACAGTTTTCCTGGACATGGCTGAAGCTTATTATCCTTATCGCGCTCATATCCTACAACATTACCTATGTTGGTTAATCCAACAAGGACACCTGAACCATCTTCGTTACGAAGTCCTCTTTTCACGCCATATTCCTGAAAGGTTTCTTGTGGAATCTTGCATGTGTTTTTAACTGCATCAGACAGTTTGTAAATTAAATATTCCTTCTTCATAATCAATAAAGTAAAAAAAGTAAAGAGATAAAAAGTAAAATCCTTAGATTAATTACTCTAATCTTATTTGTTTAACCTTGCATAATTAAGAGCACTACCTGCTTTGAACCATGCTATTTGTGTATCATTATAAGTATGTTCTACTTCTATATTATCACTAGAACCATCACTATGTTTTACAATCATTGTGAGGTGTTTGCCGGGCGCAAAACCAGACAAGCCTGAAATAGAAATGCGATCATCTTCTTGCACCTTGTCATAATCATTCTTATTTACGAAAGTAAGTGCCAACATACCTTGTTTTTTAAGATTGGTTTCATGTATACGTGCAAAACTCTTTGCTAAAATAACTTTCACATTCAGAAAGCGTGGCTCCATAGCAGCATGCTCACGACTAGACCCTTCACCATAATTGTCTTCAGCAACAACAATAGAATTTATATTATTCTGTTTGTAGTCTTTGGCTGCGCTAGATACTTCCTTATATTTCCCATCAATCTGATCTTTCACGCAGTTACTCTCATCGTTGAAAGCATTAACAGCTCCCATGAGAAGATTATCAGATATATTCTGCAAATGTCCGCGGAACTTAAGCCATGGTCCAGCCATAGATATATGGTCTGTAGTACATTTACCTTTTGTTTTAATCAGCAATGGCATATCCTCGTAATCTTTGCCATTCCACGCTGCAAATGGTTCAAGTTTTTGTAAACGATCAGAAGTTTTTGAAATAATAATGTCTACATCGCTATTACTTTCTGAAGGTGATATAAAACCATTGTCAACAACAGCAAATCCCTTTGGTGGGAATATATAACCAGTTGGTTCGTCAAGTTTAACACTATTTCCGTCTCTATCATAAACCATATCAGTGGCTGGATTAAAATCGAGTCTGCCTGATATTGCTAAAGCTGTTGTTAGCTCCGGTCCAGCTATAAATGCAAATGTATTAGGATTACCATCAGCACGACGGCGGAAATTACGATTAAACGATGTGACAATAGCATTTTTACGATTATTATCATCAGTATGTCGCTTCCATTGTCCTATGCAAGGTCCACAAGCATTTGTCATTATCACAGCTCCAATTTTCTTCAAATCGTCAAGAATTCCGTCTCGCTCGGCTGTGTATCTAATCTGTTCAGATCCAGGGTTGATGATTAGCTGAGCCTTAACAGGAATATTTTTACTATAAGCCTGTCGGGCAACACTTGCTGCGCGTGCCAAATCCTGATAGCTTGAGTTCGTGCAACTACCAATAAGAGCAACTTCTACATCCATTGGATAGTCGTTGGCAGGGCCTTTAACCTTCATTTGTGATATAGGGGTAGCTGCATCTGGGGTGAAAGGACCATTAAGATGCGGCTCTACTTCATTCAAATCAATATCAAGAACCTGATCATAATACTTCTCTGGAGTAGCATACACTTCATCATCAGCACGAAGATTGATTATATTCTTTTTAGCAAATGTCGCAACTTCCTGACGTCCTGTATTTCTTAAATATTCGTCAGCATTATTATCATAAGGGAATAACGAACATGTGGCACCCAATTCAGCACCCATATTGCATATAGTGGCTTTACCAGTTGTAGAGATTGAATCTAAACCATCTCCAAAGTACTCCAAGATAGAGTTTGTTCCACCCTTAACTGTAAGTATACCCAATATTTTCAATATAACATCTTTAGGACTTGCCCAACCAGATAACTTTCCATGAAGTCTAACTCCAATAAGCTTAGGCATCTTTAATTCCCAAGGTTGTCCGGTCAATACATCTACAGCATCAGCACCTCCTACACCAACAGCGATCATTCCTAGACCACCAGCATTAGGAGTATGAGAGTCTGTTCCAACCATCATTCCACCCGGAAAAGCATAGTTTTCTAAAACAACTTGATGAATGATGCCTGCTCCAGGTCCCCAAAAACCAATATGATACTTCTTTGAAACAGACTTCAAAAAATCGTAAACTTCCTTATTGGTATCACAAGCCGAAGGCAAATCTTTTTCTACACCAACATCGGCACGAATAAGATGATCACAATGAACTGATGCCGGAACTGCAACTTTATTCTTTCCTGCATTCATAAACTGCAATAAAGCCATTTGTGCGGTAGCATCTTGCATCGCTACTCTATCAGGACGGAAATCTACATAATCAACACCTCTCTTGAATGCTTTTAAATCTGAAGCTTCATACATGTGTGCAAAAAGCACTTTTTCTGCATACGTGAGGGGGCGCCTGATAGTTTCTTTAGCCTTATCTACGCTTTCTGAATATGAAGCATAAAAGCTTCGTAACATTTCTATATCCAGTATCATATCTTATTTTACCTTTTATGTATTAACTTGCATGCAAATATACTAAAAAAATTGTATAACTGTAATATTTTTGAGCAATTATTTGTCAAATTGCAACTATTTTTTGATATTTAGGTAGTTTTTGGTGTAAATAAATTGCATAAAACGGCAACGACTTGCATAATAATTAAAAAAACGAGTTCAAACATTAATTTTTATTCCAAAGAAGGTTCTGCATCCGGAATTGGAAGATTAGCACTTTCTTTTGCTCCCAATTGTTTTAAATCATTAGCCTTTTGTACGATGCTTTGCCTTCCAGTATGAGCCTTTTTATATGCTTCGTCGTAATCTTTGTGCAAAGATTCTATATCTTTTCCTACCTTATCAAATCGTTTGATGAACTCCCCTACTCGTTTAAGCAGTTCGTCGGCCATATCGAATACACGTTTCTGATTTTCAGACTGTGTGTACTGTCTCCATGCAATCTGTATGATCTTTAGTATAGCCATGAGGTTTTGCTGGCTAGTGATAAACACATGCTTCTCAAACGCATCATGCCACAATTTAGGATCAGATGCTAAAGCTAGTTGCAAAGCTCCCTCATAAGGAATATACATAATCACAAAATCAATGGCGCATCTTGGAACTTTGACATAGGCACTGTAATCCTTCTTGGAAAGTTGCGTAAACTGAGTTCGAATGCTTTTAACAACGTCATCTGCATATTTTTTCTTTGCAATCTCATCTTCTGAATTCATGTAATTTGCATATGCATCAATAGTCATCTTTGAATCAATGATGACATCTTCGTTGTTTGGATAATGTAACACAACATCGGGAATCATCTTTTTCCCGCTTTCATCATTAAAGACAGGATTACCCTTATCGTCAGTTATAGTTTGCTGCACATCATAATCTATACCCAATCGTAACCCCTGGCTATCCAGAAGATTCATGAGCGTGAGTTCTCCCCAATTACCCTGTACCTTATTAGCACCTCTCATTACATTGGTCAGTCTTGTTGCTGATTCGTTAATCTTGTCTGTCTGTGCAGCCATAGTCTTTAATTGTTCGGACAATGAAGCTGTATTTTTAGCTGTTTCGTTATTTGTTTTACTAATAGCATCTTGCAACTGAACGATATTTTGTTTCAATGGCTTTGTGATATTATCAATAGATTCGATATTATCTGTCTTCAGCTTAGCTGTAGTCTGTTCTAAAACTCGCGTAGCTAGATTTTGAAATTGTTCTTTTATCGTGTTAAGCTGTTCATTGAATTGCTGTTGACGCATTGCATTTTCTTTTGATGTTTGCTCATTGCGTATTTCTAATTCATGTTCATATTTATCTTTTAAGGCGTTAACATCATTTTCATGCAATGCCTTTTCTGCATTGAGTTGTGTTTCCAGACTGCCATTGGTTACTTTAGCTTGAGTAAGTTTGCCATTTAAAAACATATAGGCACTACCACCTCCGAGTATTAAGCCTACAAATAAATATAATATAATCATAATGAAACAATTTTTGATTTGACCTTATTTAATAATAATTGTTGAATAATTCCACGCATTGATAAAAACAAGATGAATGCTATCCATAAGGCATGATTACCGAATTTATTTTCCAAGGAAAAATAGACTGCATAGAAACAAATTGTAGCTATGAATGATGAAATCAACATATAATGTGTTGCAGTAGAACCAATGAATATGCCATCGAATACAAATGCCATAAAACCTGATATTGGTATGAGGATAGCCCAAAATAAATAGGGAGAAGCTGCTGTGATAACATCATTGTTATTTGTTATCAATCTTAGCATATTATGTCCACCTATTATATATAACAATGTAAACACTAACGCCATATATAACCCCCATCTCATTAATCGCTTCACAGTATGGCTGAATTTAAGCTTATCTTCTTCACCGTATGCTTTACCACATAAAGCTTCTGCTGCAAAAGCAAATCCATCCATTATATATGAGAAGATAGTGAAGAATGTCATTAGCAACGTGTTAACAGACAAAATTATATCACCATGACGAGCTCCAACAGCGATAAAAGAAAGATTTACGGATACTAAAAATAATGTTCTTATAAAGATATCACGATTAACAACAAAAATATCACTCCATTTTAGAGCGGTATGAGCTTGAGGGTTTCCTTTAATGTGTTTGACTTTTCTAAAGACAAAAAACATTGCAATACACAAGCCACTCCACTGCGCAATCAACGCACCATAAGCAACACCTGTGATATTCATTTTAAAGACTAAGACCAAGAGAAGGCTAAATATCACATTAATTATATTCTGCAGAATGGCAATAAACATAGGTATCTTTGTGTTTTGCATACCAATGAACCATCCATTTAGACCATATAATGATAATACAGCTGGTGCACCCCATATACAAATATTAAAATACTTTGCAGTGAGCGCGATAACGTCTTTAGAAGGACTAATTGCCCAAAGAGCTAATCCACGTATCTGATGTTGCATTATTATGAATACGGTTCCAATAGTAACGGCAATTATCATAGAGCGCAGTAAAAGTTGTCTTAAAGCTTTATTGTCTTTACGGCCAAGTGCTTGTGATGCCATACCACTGTTACCCATTCTTAGAAATCCAAACATCCAATATATAACATTGAATATCATTGTTCCTACAGATATGGCTCCAATGTAAGACGCAGAACCAACATGACCAATTATCGTAAGATCAACTAGGCCGATAAGTGGTACGGTAATATTTGATATTATCGAAGGTATAGCAAGCTTTAGTATGTTTTTATCTGTAGAAATCATTTATGCAAAGATAGTACAAGACAAACATAATACAAAATAAAAAATGGAATATTTTGTTATGTTACTTGATAAAATCACTTTTATCGCAAATATAAATAAACTCACCCTAGCAATAATTACTTGTTGTAGAAATTATTTTTAGATGAAAAAAGGAGAAAGAAAGTGCAAAACTTTGATGTTTTATATTAACTGTTATTCAACAATGTGGAATTTATAATTAAGAATAAGCAATTATTTAGTTGAGTCTATTTTCATTGAAAAATACAATGTAGTGATTAATAAGATTAAAAATTATATTTAGCACGTTTAAGAGCCGTTAAAGTGTTAAATACAAGTGTTAAAATCGAATAAAGAATTAAATGAAAATACTTCTTTTACGATTATTGCTTATATATTTGCAACCAATTGATAATTGAAAGTATAAACTAGAAAAATATTAGATTATGAAAAATTACGGTAATCATGTTTATGTCACCGCGTGCATAATTGCACTTGGTCTCTCAGCGGGTTCATTTGTAAGTGCAAATGCTGCACCAGCTATTATGAATGCAGTTCCTGCTCAGCCTGTAGATTTGACTTATGCAGCCGAAAAAGCTGTTCCTGCCGTTGTACATATTAAATATGTGCAGAATTCAAAAACCCAAACAGTGGATGTAGAAGGTGATCCTTTTGATTTCTTTGATCCATTTGGTTTCTTTGGAAATCCTAACCAAAATAATGGTGGAAATCAAAAACGTCAAATGCAGACTCCTAAGAAGGAAGCTACAGGTAGTGGTGTCATCATCAGTGAAGATGGATATATCGTAACAAATAATCATGTAGTGAACGGTGCTGACGAACTTACCGTTACATTAAACGATAACAGAGAATTTTCAGCTAGAATCATAGGAACAGATCCAACAACAGATTTAGCACTTATAAAAATAAATGGAAAGAATCTGCCAACGCTTCCTGTTGGTGACAGTGATAACCTCAAAGTTGGAGAATGGGTTTTAGCAGTTGGAAATCCATATAACCTTAGTTCTACTGTTACAGCCGGAATTGTTAGTGCAAAAGCACGTTCAATCGGTGGCGGTAGCGGCGAAGGCCCTTCTGTTGCCAGTTTTATTCAAACAGATGCTGCCATTAATCCAGGTAACTCAGGAGGTGCATTAGTAAATACTCGCGGTGAATTAGTTGGCATTAACGCTATGCTTTATTCACAGACAGGTTCTTATAGTGGTTATGGTTTTGCAATACCTACAACAATTATGAACAAGGTCATAAGTGACTTGAAACAATATGGTACTGTTCAGCGTGCCGTACTTGGTATTCAGGGTGGCGATGTTCTTAATTACATAAACAGTCAAAAAGATGAACACAAGGATGTTGACCTTGGTACAAACGAGGGGGTTTATGTTGCTGACGTTGTAGAAGGTAGTTCAGCTGCGGCCGCAGGCATTGTGAAGGGAGATGTTATCATCAATGCTGATGGTAAGAAGATAACAAAGATGTCTGAATTACAAGAGTTGCTATCTAAGAAACGCCCTGGTGATGAGGTAAATATTGTGTATCTTCACAATAAGAACAAGAAGTCAAAGACGATACAGTTAAAGAATGCTCAGGGTAATACTAAGGTTGTTAAGACTGCTGACCTTGATGTTCTTGGAGCTAGCTTCCGCCCTATCAGTGAACAACAAAAGAAGGATTTGGATATTAGCTTTGGCCTTGAAGTTACAAAAGTAAGCAAGGGCGCTATTAAAGATGGCGGTATTGGCGAAGGATTTATAATGCAGTATGCTAACGACACACCATTGAAGAGTATTAGTGATCTTCAGGAATTAGTTAAGAGTGCCTCTACAAGTAAGGATCCTGTTTTAATTATCAAGGGCGTTTGGCCAACAGGAAAACGTGACTATAAGGTAGTTAAAGTTTCTGAGTAATAAAATAACATTATCATATTACATGGTGGACAGTGATGCCCACCATGTTTTTTTTATGCATATTTGTCTGTCAAATTGTTTGTTTTTCATATAAAAAAACAACAAAATATTTGCACGATAAATATAAAAACCGTATTTTTGCCTCGCACATAATAAATTTAACGCTTAATGAGACAACTGAAAATCACAAAATCAATAACAAATCGAGAAAGTGCATCGCTCGATAAATACTTACAGGAAATAGGTCATGAGGACTTGATTTCTGTTGAGGAGGAAGTTGAACTTGCGCAACGTATAAGGAAAGGTGACCGCAGTGCTCTTGAGAAATTAACGAAAGCTAATCTCAGGTTTGTGGTTTCTGTTGCCAAGCAATATCAAAATCAGGGACTTAGTTTGCCCGATTTAATAAATGAAGGAAATTTGGGATTGATAAAAGCTGCTGAGAAATTTGATGAAACAAGGGGATTCAAATTTATATCTTATGCAGTATGGTGGATTAGGCAAAGTATTTTGCAGGCCATAGCTGAACAAAGCAGAATCGTAAGATTACCTTTGAATCAAGTTGGCTCTGTTAACAAGATAAATCGAATACTTAATAAATTTGAGCAAGAAAATGAACGCTATCCTAGCATAGAAGAGATAGCTGACAAAATAGATTTACCAGAAGACAAAATTGCTGACGCAATGAAAGTAAACGGTAGACACGTATCTGTTGATGCTCCTTTTATTGATGGTGAGGATAACAGCCTTCTTGATGTGCTTCCTAATAATGATGCAACAATGGCGGACAATCTACTTGTTCAGGAATCCTTACGTGATGAAATATCAAGGGCTTTGAAAACTCTTAATGATAGAGAGCGTAATATTGTTGAAGCATTTTTTGGGATTAATCAGTCAGAAATGACATTGGAAGAGATAGGTGATAAATATGGTCTTACACGCGAACGCGTAAGACAGATTAAGGAGAAAGCGATACGTCGTCTTCGCCATAACACTAAAAATAAATATCTAAAATCTTATCTCGGACAATAATACTAATAACAATACGTTATTATAAAATATAATTATAAATCAAAGGTAAATGAGATTGAGGAGATTAATATTAGCGGCTTTGGCATCTGTAGCCATGCAGCCTGTTTTTGCGGGAAATATAAACAAAGTTTATATGTATGGATTTGGAGCGTCATTTAATGATTCTACAGTTTATTTCACTGATATCCAAGAAGTTGACTCTGCTTGGATTGAGAAGAATGGTTTTTTGTATAGTCGCGATAACTATTCATACCAATTGCGTGATTATCTCACAAAATTCAACATGGAGCATGCTACATGTGTAACTACATGGAGTACGACACGTAAGGAATTGGAAAAAAAATTGCTAGCAATGAAGAAGAAGTATTCTTATACGAATACTAAGAAAAAAAGTAAATTCCATTATTTGGTTAAGGATATAACTGCAAGTGAGTTTAGTTATAAGGGTATTTATCCTGATGATGAAACAGCCAAGAAGATAGAGAAGAATGCTATCGAGGCTAAGAAAAATAATAAAAAGCGCGAACGTATGTCGCCACCTAGTGGAAAAAAGCATGACCAAAGAGAAGGTGGCATGATGGGCGGTCATAGAAATGGCGGTATGATGGGTGGACAAGGAAATAGTCCTATGAACTGATATTAAATACATAGTTTCATGAGTTCATATTATAGGATTGCCGATCATATAATTAATATAATCAATAATGGCAATAAACTTAGCACTTTAAGTTTGTTGCCATCATTTGTTCCATTTAAGTGTGATAATTTATTAAACGAGAAAATACTATTTAAACTAACAATAGATCAATCTGTTACACTTATAGAAAGTGATAAAGTTCATCATATAAGAGCTTTTGATACAGGTAATGGTGACACTGTTGTTGATAGACTAGACAACGGAGGTTATCAGTTTCTTATTAAAAATATCCAGGGAGAAAACTGTGTTCTTTTAATCACAAATAAAGATTTCTCTGATTGCAGATGTAGATTATACGGTACGGATAACATGCAACGTTTTGGATTAAACAATGCGTTAATGCTTGTTATGGCTTTTGCAGGAAGTTCAAAAGATACTATTTTAGTCCATGCCTCATTGGTTAGACATAATAATTATGGATATGCTTTTATAGCTAAAAGCGGAACTGGCAAAAGTACTCAAGTAAGCTTGTGGTTAAAATATATCCCAAATTGTGATTTAATGAATGATGATAATCCGGTTATAAGGCTGATTGATGGTATTCCGTATATTTATGGCAGCCCATGGAGTGGTAAAACTCCATGCTACAGAAATGTCAAAGCACCGCTTGGAGCTATCACACGTATTGACAGGGCTAAAACAAATAGTGTGGATAAGCTGCCTCCAATCGAATCATTTGCCTCGGTATTACCATCTTGCTCATCAATGAAATGGGACAAAGATATTTATAATAATATATGCAATATTGTAACTAAGATAATTGAAAGAATATCAATTTACACATTGTATTGTACACCAGAAAAAGAAGCTGCAGAAATATGTCACAAGACAATAGCGAAACTATAAAAAAGACTTTTAGCAATGCATCATTGTTACCTGAAATCGCTAATATTCTTAGAGATGGTCATACTGTAACCCTAACTCTGAGAGGTTATAGTATGAGACCATTCTTAGAAGATAATCGTGATAAGGCTTTGTTGAAAAAGCAGGATGATGTGAAAATTGGTGATGCTGTTCTTGCTGAAATATTACCACATAAATTTGTCTTACATAGAATTGTAAAAATTAATAATGACAATATAACCCTTCGAGGAGATGGTAATATAGGTAATGAACATTGTCATAGATCTGATATTTTGGGAACAGCAATTGGATTTTATAGAAAAGGGAGCAAAATTGTTGATAGAACTGATGGGAGAAAATGGAAGATATATTCATTTGTATGGATGAACCTATATCCTATCAGACGATATCTGTTAGCGTTTTATAAAAGAATCTGGATAAAAATATTTGCAATAATATAACAATAGAATAAAGAAATGAAAACAAAAATTGGATTTAATCTTCGCCAGATATGTGGTGAGAATGTTATTATAGCAGAAGGGGAAGAGAATATAGATTTTAGTAATATTATCAGCATGAATGAAAGTTCTGCTTATCTTTGGAAAAAGATACAAGATAAAGAATTTTCAGAAGATGATCTTGTTAAATTATTGATAGAAGAATATGAGGTTGATGAAGTTACAGCTAAATCTGATATTTCTAGTTTAGTTAAGTCATGGCTAAATGCTGGTATAATAGAATAAAATTAAAATGGGCAGGATTTTTATTTCCTGCCCATTTTAATTTTTATTTAAGATTCTCTATAAACCACGTTGATATTTGTCGTAGCAAATGATTACGGGTGTTACCACCACTTATACCATGATTCCTATTTGTATAGAAATTCTCCTTAAAGTCTTTGTCTGCTTGAACTAAAGCTTCTGAATACTCAATAGTATTTTGTGGATGAACATTGTCATCTGCAAGCCCATGACATATTAACAATGCACCATGCAAATTGTTTGCACGTTCAATTGGGTTTGTTGCATATCCATGTGCATTCTCTTTAGGTGTTCTCATATATCTCTCAGTATATATTGTGTCGTAGAAGTGCCAGTTTGTAGGAGGAGCCACAGCTACACCTGCAGCAAAGACAGGAGTTCCTTCACTCATTGACATCAAAGTATTGAATCCACCAAAGCTCCAGCCCCAGATACCGATTTTATTTTTATCTACATATTCCTGTTTGCCTAACCAGAGTGCAGTCTCAACTTGATCTTTAGATTCTAGCTCACCAATCTTGAGATATGTACATTTCTCAAATTCAGAACCTCGTCCACCAGTACCACGTCCATCAACACATGCGACAATAAATCCTTGCTGCGCTAGATATTGATCAAATGCGCCTCCATTTCCCATAGAACCAGCACTCCATGAATTTAAGACTTGTTGACTTCCTGGACCGCTATATTGGAACATGATTACAGGATATTTTTTCGTTTTATCAAAATTAGCAGGCTTAACCATCCAGCCATCAAGTTTCACACCTTCAGACGTCGTAAACGAGAACTCTTCACGTGGAGTAAAACCATACTCTTTAATTTTTTCTTTTAGTTCCTTATTATCAACCGGTGTAGAAATTATTTTACCATCATTATTTCTAATAGTATATACATATGGATTATTATAATCACCCCACGTATTTAAGAAATACTTATAGTCACCAGAGAAAATAGCAAAATTGTAACCAGCAGAATTGGTCAATCTCTCTATATTACCATTTCTTTTGGATACATATATCTGTCTATCATGTGCATTAAGTGCTGCTGCCTGATAATATACATTTCCTGTATTTTCATCAAATCCATACACATCTGTTATATCATAATTTCCGTTTCCAATTTTACGTTGCAAACTGCCATTCATGCTATATTCATATAGGTGCATATAACCATCACGATCACTAGGGAAAATTATAGAATTCTTTCCTATAATAATGTCTTCCATGGCTTCTTCTTTGACATATTTGTCAGCCTTTTCCTTTATCAAGAGTTGAGATGTAGTTGTGCGTGGATTCACACTATATAGATTGAGCTCATCTTGGTGACGATTCATCGTGAAGACAATAATCTTTTCAGCTTCTTTTGTTGGTTTTATCCTTGGAATGTAACCATCTTCATTTAAAGGAACTTGAAGCTTGTTAGTTTTATGACTACTAATATTATAACTCCAAACAGATACAATAGAATTATCTTCACCTGCTTTCGGATATTTATAAGAATATATACTAGGATAAACAGAATTATATTCAAGACTTGGTGCCAGTCCTTTGTATAACTCTAATGGATATTGTTTAACTCTGCTTTCATCATATTTCACCCAACATATCATTTTGCTGTCGGCAGTGAAACATAGCGAACGATTTGTTGAAAATTCTTCTTCATTTACCCAATCAGGAACGCCATTGATGACTTCATTAAATTTTCCATCTTTAGTGATCTGACTTTCTGAATTTCCATATAACATCTTTACAAGAAAAATATTATTATCTCTAACAAACGCAATTTGTTGACCATCAGGTGACCAAGTAGGTATTTGTTGAGGACCACCATCAGATAATCTTTCAAGTTTACGAGTTGCTACATTATATATATAATATACCGCAGTGAAAGAACGTCTGTAAATTTTGCATGTATTAGTCTGGATAAGTAAAAACTTGGAATCTGGTGACAATATATATCCATCAAAGTCCTTGATCTTCTCACCCTGTGTGCTATTTACATCAAACATGACACCTGTCTGTTTTCCGTTTTTGAACGAGTAAGTAAGAATCTGCTTTCTATCATCGCTGATATTAGCATATTGATCTGTTCCAGGAAGTGGATTTACGCCTGTAACATACTGTGGTGAAAAGGTGTTTCCTGTAACATCTTTCAATGTAATTACCTTAGTAGCATTCATTTGTGATGATGCAAAAAGTAAAGATATACACATTACAAAAAATTTCTTCATATGATGAAAGTTAAGTGTTATAAATTTGAATACAAATTTAATGAAAAAATATCTATTATAAGCTAGCAATAATAAAAAACAAAACAATTATTTTATAATATTGGTATTTTTGTTACAGAACAACAGTAAAAGAAGGCAAAAGTAATAATACATACGCTTTTTTTCATACCTTTGCAACATGAACAGATATTATAATGATTTTTCCTCTTGGATAAAAACGGTATTACCATATAAAGTACAAAAGATAAGTATTGATGCAGGATTCTCTTGTCCAAACAGAGATGGCCGAATCAGTTATGGTGGATGTGTATTTTGTGATAACAAAACATTTAATCCATCGTATTGCAATCCTAAGAAATCTATATCTCAGCAAATTGTAGAAGGCAAAGATTTCTTCAAAAGCAAATACCCAGATATGAAGTATTTGGCCTATTTTCAAGCCTTTACGAATACATACGCACCAATCGCAGAACTAAAAAGAATGTATCGGGAAGCTTTAGAAGTTGAAGACGTTGTTGGAATTGTAATTGGTACTAGACCAGATTGCGTAAGCGATGAATTACTAGATTTTCTTGCAGAACTTAAGACTCAAACATTCATTATTATTGAATATGGTATTGAAAGTTCTAATGATATAACTTTGAAGAATATAAATAGAGGACACAATTTTGAGTGTAGTCGCGATGCTATACAACGAACACATGAGCGTGGAATTTTATGTTGTGGACATGTCATTTTAGGATTGCCAGGTGAAAATATGGATGAGTGTTTGAAACAAGCTAAAATGATATCAGAACTCCCGATTGACATTCTCAAAATTCATCAATTGCAAGTAATTAAAGGAACGAAACTTGCAACGCTATATGCTGAAGAACAGTTCAAAGTTTATGATGTTAAAGAATACATACAACTATTAGCTGAATATATTCGTAATCTTAATCCAAACATAATATTGGAGCGCTTTGTAAGTCAGTCGCCAGCAGATATGCTAATAGCACCCAAATGGGGCTTAAAAAATTATGAATTTACAAACCTATTTATGAATTATTTAAAAGAAAATAATATCAAGCAAGGAGATTCTTATTTAACTGTTATGTGAAAACATCCCTGGTGAACTTCATATTTGATGTGGCAGCGATTTTGTTCGCGCATATCATTGAGCACTTCACTTAAGACCCACTTTAGTGTATCATTTCTTACTTTACGCCTATTCTCACCTGGAGCCTCTACAGTTTTGTACCTATTGTAACATACATCAACAGTTGTTCCATAAAGGTGGCAACTATTTTGGGTTGCGTTGCCATTGTGACTTCTTAATTTTTCGACATCAGACTTAGAACGCATAACACTCGTGATGATAATTTTATGAAGTGGTATTCTTTTAACTTGCAGTGAATCAAAGAAGTTACGTCCAATATCTTGAAGTAAAACTGCAGCACGTGGAACTAAGTATGGAATACTGGATTTTAAATTATCTACACAAAAATATGGATTGCTACCAATATATACGAGTTCACCAATTCTTTGTTCTGCTTCATTACGATTCTGAACCGGATTGACACCATATTTTTTTGCTGAAATCAACTGAACGTCATTTTGATCAGGAAATGCACGACCAAAATTAGGAACACTATATATTGGATTTTTGACTAATGAGCCATCTTTTTTAAAGAATTTAGAAGCAGTAGGCATTTTTTCAGAAAAGCCATCTGTCTTTTCTATAGATTTATTAGTCGATTCTGCTGATTTATTATATAAACTATCGGATTTAGATATACCAAAATGCGTTTTAGCAATATTTGGAAAAGTACAGCGTATTATGCCAAGTACAACAACAATAACACCAAAACCTTGTATAAATCTATTCTTAGATATCTTCATGATTATATAAACTTCATTTTTAGTCATGCAAAGATATACTAAATATTTGGTAATCTCAAAAAAAAACAATAATTTTGCACCTAAAATTTAAGTATCTCACACATTGATAGAGAAGCATATAGTTCTGGAAGAAATTGACCCGGTAGTCTTCTATGGTGTCAATAATAGTCATTTACAGATGATTAAGTCGCTATTTCCTAAACTCAGAATCGTTGCACGTGACAATGTTATAAGAGTTTTAGGCGATGAGGAGGAAATGGCTAAAATTGAAGAAGACATTGAAACTATGCGTCTGCATGTTTTAAAGTATAATTCGATTACAGACGAAGATATTCTTGATATAATAAAAGGAAAGAAAACCAAAGCTGATGGAACCAAAGGTGTGTTGGTTTACAATATTTCCGGTCGCCCTATCAAGAGCCGTTCCGAGAATCAACAAAAGTTGATTGATGCATTTGAAAAGACCGATATGACATTTGCTGTCGGTCCTGCAGGAACTGGAAAAACATACCTTAGTATAACGCTAGCAGTAAAAGCATTAAAAGAAAAAACAGCAAAAAAGATTATATTGAGTCGCCCTGCTGTTGAGGCTGGAGAAAAACTAGGTTTCCTTCCTGGTGACATGAAAGATAAAATAGATCCTTATTTGCAACCGCTTTATGATGCTTTGGAAGATATGATTCCTGCTGCTAAGTTGCAAGACATGATGGAGAAACATATTATCCAGATTGCTCCTTTAGCTTTTATGAGAGGAAGAACTTTAAGTGATGCAGTTGTCATTCTTGATGAAGCACAAAATACCACTCCTCAACAAATTCGAATGTTTTTGACAAGAATGGGATGTAGTACAAGAATGATTATAACTGGTGACATGACGCAGATAGATCTACCAAGAGGGCAAAAAAGTGGACTCAAGGAAGCTCTGAATATTCTGGAAGACGTTGAAGGTATTAGTATTGTTAATCTTACTCAAAAAGACATTGTCAGACATAAGCTTGTTACTCGTATAGTTAACGCTTATGACAAATATGACAAAATGAAAGAAAAAGAGAAACAAGATAGCGATATTAAAAAAGCACAGCTACGTGAATGTTTAAATGATGACGGAGATTTTGCTATATTTGAAAAGATTGATAACGATATTAATTAATATTTAAAATGAAGGCTTTAACTAAAACGGATTTCCATTTCGATGGACAGAAAAGTGTTTACCACGGCAAAGTTCGTGACGTTTACAACATCAATGATGACCTAATGGTTATGGTTGCAACTGACAGAATTTCGGCTTTTGACGTTGTCTTGCCGAAAGGAATTCCTTTTAAAGGACAAGTGTTGAATCAAATTGCTGCAAAGTTCTTGGATGCAACTAGTGATATCTGTCCTAATTGGAAACTTGCTACACCAGACCCAATGGTAACAGTAGGATTAAAATGTGAAGGATTTCGTGTTGAAATGATTATCCGCTCTATTCTTACAGGAAGTGCATGGCGCTCTTATAGTGAAGGTTGCAGAGAACTTTGTGGAGTAAAGCTACCAGACGGAATGAAGGAAAATCAGTATTTTCCAGAGCCTATAGTCACTCCTACAACAAAAGCTGACGAAGGTCATGACATGAACATCTCAAAAGAAGAAATCATTGCTCAAGGAATTGTTTCAAAGGAGGATTATGAAGTAATGGAAGGCTACACAAAGAAACTATTTAAGCGTGGTCAGGAAATTGCTAAAAAACAAGGACTTATTCTTGTTGATACAAAATACGAATTCGGAAAGCGTGATGGTAAAGTTTATCTAATTGATGAAATTCATACTCCAGATTCAAGCCGCTATTTTTATGCTGATGGATATGAGAGAAAATTCAATGCAGGTGAGCCTCAGAAACAGTTATCTAAGGAATTTGTTCGCCAGTGGCTTATTGAACATAATTTCATGAATGAACCAGGTCAGACAATGCCAGAGATTACTGATGAGTATGCAGAGAGTGTTAGCCAGAGATACATAGAACTTTATGAGCACATAACAGGTGAAAAGCTTGATAAATCAACAGAATCAGGTGATATTGCTGCTAGAATAGAGAAGAACGTATCTGAATATCTCAAAATAGCAAAACACTAAACAGCTAATAAATTGACTGTGGTATACATAAAAATAAATGATGTATAAACAAGAGAAAATAAAGCCGTATGGCAGAGACGAAGACAAAGGTAAGTTAGTTGAACAGATGTTTGACAATATTGCCCCAACTTATGATACTCTGAATCATAGGCTCTCATGGGATATAGACAAAGGATGGCGTAAAAAAGCTATAAAGCAATTAGCACCATTTAAGCCTAAGAACATTTTGGATATAGCGACAGGAACCGGCGACTTTGCGATTTTATCAGCAAAGATGCTGGAGCCTGAGGCTTTAATTGGGGCTGATATTTCTGAAGGAATGATGAATGTCGGCAGACAAAAGGTCACTAAAGAAGGACTGCAAAACATTATATCATTTGAAAAAGAAGATTGCTTAAATCTTTCCTTTGATAATGATACATTTGATGCAGTTACAGCTTCTTTCGGAATCCGCAATTTCCAAGACTTAGACAAAGGACTATGTGAAATGTATCGAGTCCTTAAAAAAGGTGGACATCTAAGTATTGTAGAGCTTACACAACCAGTCAGTTTCCCAATGCATCAGTTATTTAAGATGTATTCGCATACGATTCTTCCAACCTATGGCAAGTTGATTTCGCGAGATTGTAACGCATACAAATATTTAACAGCGACGATAGAAGCATTCCCACAAGGAGAAGTAATGTTAAAAATATTGCATAAGGCTGGTTTTGAAGAAGCTAGTTTCAAGCGATTAACATTTGGTATATGCACGATGTATTTCGCTACTAAATAAAAGCTATTATTATTCTTAAACGCCACAAATATGGACAAATATGGATTAATAGGTATGCCGCTGGGGCATTCGTTTTCAATTGGATATTTCAATGAAAAGTTTGAAAACGAAAAAATCAATGCTAAGTATATCAATTTTGAGATACCTAACATTGAGACTATGCCTGAAATTATAGCTTCAAATCCTGAGCTAAAGGGACTAAATGTGACTATTCCTTATAAGGAAAAAGTGATTAGTTATCTAGATGAGATTAGTCCAGAAGCAAGGGCTATCGGTGCAGTAAATGTTATACGTATTTCTCATAAAGGTAAGAATACTATTCTTAAAGGATATAATAGTGATGTAATAGGTTTCACTAGGAGTATCGAACCTCTTATTGAACAATGTCATAAAAAAGCATTGGTTCTTGGAACAGGTGGCGCATCAAAAGCTATAAATTATGGTTTGAAGTCATTAGGACTTGAAACTTTATTTGTAAGCAGATACGAGCGTCCAGGTACTATTCAGTATGATAAGATTACTCCCGAACTTATTAAAGAATATAATGTAATCGTGAATTGTACGCCATGTGGAATGTATCCACATGCAGATGAATGTCCTGATTTACCATATGAATATATGGATAATCATACGCTATTGTATGATCTCATATATAATCCAGACATGACACTTTTTATGCAAAAAGGAGCTCAGAAAGGGGCTACTGTCAAGAATGGTTTAGAAATGCTTTTATTACAAGCCTTTGCTAGTTGGGAATTTTGGAATGAAGACTGAAAAATAGTTATAAATATTATGGACAATAGATATATGATGCGCGGTGTATCCGCAGCAAAAGAGGATGTACACAACGCTATCAAGAATATAGACAAAGGAATCTTTCCTCAGGCATTCTGTAAAATAATACCTGATATATTGGGAGGAGACCCTGAATATTGCAATATCATGCATGCAGATGGTGCTGGCACAAAGTCATCACTTGCTTACATGTATTGGAAAGAAACAGGAGATCTTGATGTTTGGAAAGGCATTGCACAAGATGCAATTGTAATGAATACAGATGATTTACTATGTGTCGGTGCTGTAGATAATATTCTTGTATCAAGTACAATTGGCCGCAATAAGATGTTGATTCCAGGAAATGTGATTTCTGCTATTATAAACGGGACAGATGATCTTTTGGCTGAAATGCGAAAAATGGGAATCGGCATTTACCCTACTGGAGGCGAGACTGCTGATGTAGGTGATCTTGTAAGAACAATTATTGTAGACTCTACAGTGACATGCCGAATGAAACGTAGTGATGTTATAGACAACGCTAACATATGTCCTGGTGATGTTATAGTAGGACTGAGTTCTACGGGACAAGCTACCTATGAGAATAAATATAATGGTGGTATGGGAAGTAATGGACTTACTAGTGCACGACATGATGTATTTGCAAAATACCTTGCTGAAAAATTCCCTGAAAGTTATGACCATGCTGTTCCTGAAGAATTAGTTTTCAGTGGTAAATATAAATTAACGGATCCCGTTGATGAAAGTCCATTGAACGCTGGAGAATTAGTACTCTCTCCTACTCGAACATATGCACCTTTAATTAAAAGGTTGCTAGATAAATTACGCCCAGAAATTCATGGTATGGTACATTGTACAGGTGGTGCACAAACAAAAGTGTTACACTTTGTAAGTGATAACTGTAAAGTTATAAAAGATAACATGTTCCCTATCCCACCATTATTTAAGGCGATTAAAGAATGTTCAGGAACTGATTGGAAAGAAATGTATCAGGTTTTCAATATGGGACACAGAATGGAGATATATGTTAAACCAGAATTTGCTGATGAAATAATCAAGATTAGCAATGAGTTTAATATTGATGCACAGATTGTAGGTCGCATTGAAGAAGGAAAGAAGAGTTTGACAATTAAATCTGAATACGGGACATTTGAATACTAAACCAAGCCTTTAAAAGCTTGAAGGTAAGAATGTCACCAAAAAGATAACAACTAATATACATATATGCCAGAAAATAATAGCATACTAGAGAAATTGGACGGACTTGAGAGCCGTTTCGAAGAAGTCAGTACACTTATCACTGATCCAGATGTCATAGCGGATCAATCAAGATATGTAAAGCTCACCAAGGAATGGAAAGACCTTGGTGATATAATGGAAGCACGTAAGGATTATCTTGCATGCCTTAATTCGATTAAGGAAGCAAAAGATATTCTTACCAATGAGAATGATGCTGACATGAAAGAAATGGCTCGAGAGGAATTGCAAGAAAATGAAACTCTTCAACCACAGATTGAAGAGAAAATTAAAATGCTTTTAGTTCCTAAAGATCCTGAAGACGCAAAAAATGTCCAAATGGAAATTAGAGCTGGTGCTGGCGGTGATGAAGCAGCACTATTTGCCGGCGATTTATTTAATATGTATAAGAGATATAGTGACACTAAAGGATGGAATCTTAGTATTACAGATATCTCAGAAGGTGCTGTTGGCGGCTATAAGGAAATCGATTTCGTTATCAGTGGAGCAGATGTTTATGGCACTATGAAATATGAAAGTGGCGTGCACCGCGTTCAACGTGTTCCATCAACTGAATCTCAGGGAAGAATGCAGACAAGTGCTGCAACTGTTGCAGTATTGCCTGAAGCAGATAAATTTGAAGTAAACATAAACGAAGGTAACATAAAATGGGATACATTCCGTTCTAGTGGTGCTGGTGGTCAGAATGTAAATAAGGTTGAGTCTGGAGTAAGATTACGCTATCCTTGGAAAAATCCAAATACAGGCGAAGTAGAAGAGATTCTTATTGAATGTACAGAAACACGTGATCAGCCAAAAAATAAGGAACGCGCATTAAGTCGTTTATATACATTTATTCATGATCGTGAGCATCAAAAATATGTAGACGATATTGCTAGCAGAAGAAAAAGCCTTGTATCAACAGGTGACCGTTCTGCAAAAATTAGAACATATAATTTTCCACAGGGACGTGTTACTGATCATCGCATTGGTTATACAACTCACGACCTTCAGGGATTTCTTAATGGAAACATTCAAGATATGATAGACGCCTTAACCGTTGCTGAGAATGCAGAGAAGCTTAAGGCAGAAAGTTTGTAAATATAAGAATCAATAGAGTTACTTATTATGAATAGAACGGATTTAGTTAAGCAAATATTCAATAAAAAAAGTTTTTTGTGTGTTGGACTTGATGTTGATATTAATAAAATACCTAAACATTTATTGAAGGAAGAAGATCCTATATTTGCTTTTAATAAAGCCATTATAGATGCTACAGCTGAATATTGTGTAGCATACAAACCAAATTTGGCATTTTATGAATGCTATGGTATTAAGGGTATGATAGCTTTTGAGCGCACCATAAGTTATTTAAAGTCATCATATCCAGAACATTTCATTATAGCAGATGCCAAGCGAGGTGATATAGGTAATACAAGTACTATGTATGCCAAAACTTTTTTTGAAGAATATAACTTAGATGCTTTAACTGTTGCTCCATATATGGGAGAAGACAGTGTTAAGCCATTCCTTAACTACAATAATAAATGGGTTATATTATTAGCTCTAACAAGTAATAAAGGTAGTCATGATTTCCAACTTACCGAAGATAAAAATGGAGAAAGACTCTTTGAAAAAGTTTTAAGCAAGAGTCAGGAATGGGGAAATGATGAAAATATGATGTATGTTGTAGGTGCAACACAAGGAAAAATGTTTGAAGATATTCGCAAAATTGCACCAAATTATTTTTTGCTTGTTCCTGGTGTTGGCGCACAAGGAGGTAGCTTGCAGGAAGTATGTAAATATGGAATTATAAAGGATTGTGGATTACTTGTAAATTCATCACGTGGTATAATTTTTGCAAGTGATGGTGTTGATTTTGCAGCCGCAGCTGCAGCAAAGGCTCATGATCTTCAGAAAGAAATGGCAGAAGAATTATCAAAACTTGTTTAAGATCCACAATATAGATAGTGTAAAGAGTAATCTATCACGATCATAACATTAAAATTCAAATAATATCTTAGTTATTAATCATAACTGAATAAAATTTGCTATATTTGCAAAATTATTATAGAATTTGATATATAAATATGGAATTTACAGCAAAACAAGTAGCCCAATTTATTCAGGGAAGTATTGAGGGTGATGAAAACGTAACAATCAATACATTTGCAAAAATAGAGGAAGGTGTAACGGGAGCGATCTCGTTCCTTTCCAACCCCAAATATACTCATTACATTTATGAAACAAAATCATCAGTAGTTCTTGTTGATGACACACTGGTATTAGAAAAACCTGTCAAAACCACTATAATTCGTGTAGCTAATGCTCGTGATTGCGTAGCAAAGTTATTACAAATGTATGATGCAGCTATGCACCCTAAGAAAAGCGGTATTGATTCTTTAGCCTCTATTTCTTCTAAAGCTCAAATCGGGAAAGATGTATATATCGGAGCTTTTGCATGTATTGGTGACGGAGCTGTTATTGGTGATGGATGCCAAATATATCCAAATTCAGTTATTGGAGACAATACGAAATTGGGCAATGATTGTATAATTTATCCAAATGTTACCATTTATATGGGATGTAAATTAGGAAACAGAGTAACAATTCATTCAGGAAGCGTTATTGGTGCTGACGGTTTTGGATTTGCCCCTAATGGAAAAGATGGATATGACAAAATACCTCAAATAGGAATTGTAACTATTGAGGACGATGTTGAAATTGGTGCTAACACATGTGTAGACCGCTCTACAATGGGCAGTACTATTATACGTAAAGGTGTAAAGCTAGACAATCTTGTACAAATAGCACACAATGTTGAAGTTGGTGAAAATACTGTAATGTCAGCACAAGTTGGTATTGCAGGAAGCACTAAAGT
>RCMY010001206.1_pt1 | contig 24719 bp, 20 predicted proteins | sample 2041341 | NCBI WGS metagenome assembly RCMY01 (sample SAMN09708234, study PRJNA481090) | Marine sediment metagenome, whole genome shotgun sequencing project.
ATCACGAGCTCGGCGGGGTTTGGGCATTTGCTGGATGGGTCAGTGCGGGATATCTGACGCTCGAGGCGGCCGAGCGGATCGCCGACGGGTATGGCGCGACTTCCCTGCTCACCGAACCGGTGTTCTGGCTGGGCCTGTTGCTCGCTCCGCTCGTCGCGTACGTCCTCGAATGGTCGCTGCGCACGGTCGCCCGGCTGCTCGCCGACGTGATCATGACGCCCAACACCAGGACAGCGGCAGCCCCGCCGTCTGCATCACTTGGTCAGACCTCGGTGAGCCTCGCCTCTCCGCTCCTTTCTTCGTTCATGGTGAGCCGTCGAGGGCCACCATCGTCGGTGTTGCACCTCTGACTTCGCATCTCCGATGCGACAACACCCACCGCATCTCCGATGCACGAACAATTTCTTTGAAAGGAACCACACCATGTGGAACAACTCACTTGTGCGCGTCTTGGGCGCACTCTTCACCCTCACCCTCCTTGCGACCGCCTGTGGTAGCGACGAGACGGACACCCAGACAGCGGACGACACGATGGCCGACGACGCCATGACCGACGACGACATGGCCGCAACGGACGACACCACGGCCGACGACGACATGACCGACGATGACGCAGACGACATGACCGCCATGGACGACGGTCCGGCGACGCTCGATGTCGACAACACCAAGCCAATTCCTGAGGTCGCCATGATTCTCAACGAAACCGACGATCCTGGGGTTTTCGACCTCAAGATCATCCTTGCAAACTTCACGATCACCCCCGACAATGTCGACGGCGATCCGGTCGACAACGAGGGACACATGCACTTGCTGATCGATGGTGTGAAGATCGAACGTTTCTACGAACTCGAACGCCAGATCATGGTCCCCGACGGCGAACACTTCGTCGAGATCGAGCTCAACGCCAACAACCACTCGGCATATGCGATCAACGGCACGCCGATTCGAACCGGCATGACCGTGACCGGAGCTGGTGAAGCGGCGCAACAGCCAGACGGTGGCCACGATCATGACAGCGGCACCCCCGCAATCGAGGACGGTCTGACCGCCTCCGACGCAGACATCACGATCTCGGCAACCTTCCAAGGAGGCAAGGTCACCCTCGACGGAGACGAACGCGTCGAGGTCGGCGTCGACGATGTGGTCATGATCATGGTCACATCCGACGTTGCCGAGAGTGTGCACCTGCACGGGTACGACCTTCTCGCCGAGGCTGGACCCGGCACCGACGCGATGATGCTGTTCACGGCCGACACCGCGGGCCGTTTCGAGATCGAATTCGAGACGTCGGGTACCTTCGTCGCCGAGCTCATCGTCTCGTAGCGACATGTTCACCGGATGGCTTCTCGGGCATGGAGTTGGGTCTCGAGGCACGTTGCCCCTGCCCTTCTGGCAGTTCAGTTGGGCAGCGATTGCTGCGCTCGTACTGTCGTTCATAGGGTTGGGAGTCCTCTGGCGAACCCCCAAGCTGACCGCGGCATCTGGTCGTCTCGTTCCTGGAACGAGCGGCCCGATGCTGGTCGGCACGTGGCTGATGCGCCTCGTCGGGCTCACCCTGTTCGGTCTCACCTTCGGCGCTGCGCTGTTCGGTGCAGATGTGGCGGGCGAATCCACGAACCTCGCCCCGGTCACGATCTACGTGATGATGTGGGTGGCTGTGCCGATCGCATCGGCCCTTCTCGGAAATGTCTGGAGCGCGCTCAATCCGTTCCGCACCATTGGACTCCTCTTTCCCGAACGCACGGGCAACCCGGCCCCCACACATCAATGGATTGCGGTGGCAACGCTGTTCGGGTTTTTGTTCCTCGAACTCGTTCACCCGGCCGGAGACAGCCCTCGGGTGCTCGGTTGGGCAATGGTGGCGTACAGCGCACTGATGATCGGTGGGTTGGCGAAATACGGTCGCGTGTGGCTCCACCGAGCGGATGGATTTGATGTTCTGTTCGCCTTGATCGGTGCGTTGTCGCCATTCGCCAAGGCGACGACCGGAGAACTCCGGGTTCGCATACCACTCTCGGGCCTGTCGTCGGTCACGGTTCTGCCCGGCACAGCAATGGTGATATTGACCGTCCTCGGCGGCACGTCGTTCGATGGCTTTTCTGAGTCACCAATCTTTACCGACATCATCGGCCGGCCAACCGGTTGGGGCGCCGTGGTGCCGAAACTGATCGGTCTCTTGGTCATGATCGGTATTGCGGCCATCCTTTATTGGATCGGTGCACGGCGGACAGCGAAGGTCACCGGCATCGACCATCACGAGGCAGCCGACCTCTTTGCACCGTCGCTCGTTCCCATCGTCTGGGCCTATGTGATTGCTCACTACGCACAGCTGGTTGTCGATCAGTCGCAGAGTTTCGTTCACCGACTCTCGAACCCCTTCGGACGATTCGACGATGCTGGCAACCCGACAACCGACTGGTTCGGCACGGCGACGAAAACCGTCGACCTCAACGTGATCAACGTCGACATGGTGGCCTGGGTGCAAGCCCTTTCGATCGTGATTGGTCACGTTCTCGCTGTGATATATGCCCACGACCTCGCCGTGAGTCGGTTCGAATCGAGAGACGCAGCGCGAAGCCAACAGACCATGTTGATCGTCATGGTGCTCTACTCGGTCGCCGGACTCTGGCTCCTCTTCTCGGCGTAGTGCACACCTGACCAGAGGTGCCGAACGCCCGCTGACCTACAGTGGACTCGTCGCTCTTTGGAAAGCCGCATTTGTGGAAACAACAGAAGTTGACGCGCACGCGTCGGAACAAGCCAGCGGGTTCGCCTCCCTGGGTCTTCGAGACGAGTTGCTGTCGGTACTCGACTCGCTTGGCTACGAGGAGCCGACCCCCATTCAATTGCAGGCAATCCCTCACCTCATGAACGGTGCTGACGTTCTCGGACAAGCAGCGACAGGCACCGGCAAGACCGCAGCGTTCGCGCTCCCCGTGCTGCACGCGATCGATAAGGGAAGCCCAGCGATTCCGACGGTTCTGGTGCTCACCCCCACCCGTGAACTCGCCGTCCAAGTGAGCGAAGCGATGTTCGCCTATGGCAAAAATCTCGGCATCAAGGTTGCGCCGATCTATGGCGGTCAGCCGATTGGACGCCAGCTCGATGCACTTCGTCGAGGTGTGCACGTCGTCGTCGCCACTCCCGGTCGAGCGATTGACCATCTCAAACGTGGCTCGCTCGATCTCGACAGTATTCAAACCGTCATCCTCGATGAGGCCGACGAAATGCTCGACATGGGATTCACCGAAGACATCGAACTGATCCTCGAGAACACTCCACAGCAACGGCAAACAGTCATGTTCTCGGCCACGATGCCGCCGAGAATCAATGCAATCGCCAAACGTCACCAGCGAGACCCGGTGCTCGTCAAGATCAGTGCCGCCGATTCGGCTGCAAGCCGCGAGCTCACCGAGCAGAAGGTGTACGTCGTACACAAGGCGCACAAGGCATCGGCGCTGGGTCGCATCCTCGACATCGAGAACCCGTCGTCGGCCATCGTGTTCTGCAAAACCCGCACCGACGTGGACGAACTCACGGTCGTCATGAACGGCCGAGGTTTCCGAGCTGAGGCCCTACACGGTGGAATGGACCAAGCGCAGCGAGATCGTGTGATGGGCCGTCTCCGAGACGGCACTGCCGAACTCCTCATTGCCACCGACGTCGCCGCACGCGGGCTCGACGTCGATGCCCTCACGCACGTCGTGAATTACGACATCCCCTCTGCTCCTGAAAGTTATGTGCATCGAATCGGCCGTGTGGGTCGCGCTGGCCGCGAAGGTGTTGCGATCACACTCGCGACGCCTCGTCAGAAACGACTGCTCCAGAACATCGAACGACTGACCAAACAGACGATCACGATTCACAAGGTCCCGACGGTCGCCGATCTTCGGGAGCGCCAGGTCGAGGACACGATCGAAGCGGTGCGAGAAGCGTTGGCTGAGGGCGATCTCGACGATTACCAGGGCGTCTTTCATGCGCTAAAGGGCGAGGACTCCGATCGCAACATCGCACTCGCCGCCATCAAGCTCGTCCATGCCGCACGTGGCGCGGTGCTCGATGAACCCGACATCCCCGATGCCTCGAGCAACTTTTCGGGTAACGATCAGGGCGACAAGAAGGGCCGGAAGCGCGATCGAGGTGACCGTGGCGATCGAGGTGACCGTGGCGATCCGAAGCCGAGGCCGGTCGACCCCAACACCGGCTTCGTCTACATCGGCGTCGGGTCACGAGGTGGCGTCCGTCCAGGGGATCTGGTGGGGGCCATCGCAAACGAAACCGGCCTGTCGGGCCGCGATATCGGCCCGATCAAGATCTCCGATCACTACTCGGTCGTGGGAGTCCCCGACTCGTCGGTCGACGAGGTCGTCGGAGCGATCAAACGCTCGACGGTGAAGGGCAAGAAAGCCAAAGCCCGGCGCTACACCGACTGATCGATGAGTGTTGGCCGCAGCCACATCCACGACGACCGCCTCCGGACATCCCATTTCACCAAAGTGGCATCGTGCCCAATATTTCCGCAATACTGGGCACTTACTCAACGGGGGCAAGATGGCTGAAGTAAGTCTCGAAAACATCAACAAGGTGTATCCGAACGGGTTCCAGGCAACCTACGACCTCTCGATCGACGTTGCTGATGGCGAGTTTCTCGTCTTGGTAGGGCCCTCAGGGTGTGGGAAGTCGACGGCCTTACGGATGGTCGCTGGCCTCGAAGAGATCTCTTCGGGCACGCTCAAGATCGGTGACCGGGTGGTCAACGACGTCGAGCCCAAGGACCGCGACATCGCCATGGTCTTCCAGAACTACGCCTTGTATCCCCACATGACGGTGGCCGACAACATCGGTTTCGCGCTGAAGCTCGCAAAACTGCCCAAGGCCGAGATCAAGGAGCGCGTCGAAAAGGCAGCGACGATCTTGGATCTGAACGAGCAGTTGGATCGTAAGCCCGGTCAGCTCTCCGGCGGACAACGTCAGCGTGTTGCCATGGGTCGTGCCATCGTGCGACAGCCAAAGGCCTTCCTCATGGACGAGCCGCTGTCGAATCTCGATGCGAAGCTTCGTGTTGCCATGCGCGCCGAGATTGCCTCGCTTCAGCGTGACCTCGGTGTGACCACCTTGTACGTGACGCATGATCAGGTCGAGGCAATGACCATGGGCGATCGCGTTGCCGTGCTCAACAAGGGTTATCTGATGCAGGTCGACTCGCCCCAGGACCTGTACGACTCACCGGCCAACGTGTTCGTCGCCGGGTTCATCGGGTCACCGTCGATGAACTTGATGGAGGGCGAGCTCTCCGGTTCACCAGCGTCGCCGATCGTCTCGTTTGGAAGCGTGTCGATTGCGGTTCCGTCCGTCGAAGGCACCCAGATCGCCGACTACATCGGCAAGAAGGTTGTCGTGGGGTTGCGCCCCGAAGACATGGAAGACCGCTCGACGATGGATGACGCACCGGCAGAGCGGTCGTTCGAAACCACGGCGCGCCTCGTCGAGTCGCTCGGTTCGGAGGTCATCGTGCACTTCGGACTCGATGCCGTGCCATACATCGTGGCTGATGCCATCGACGACGAAGCCGAAACTGGTCTCAGCAATGATGACGACACAGCGACGTTCGTTGCTCGTGTGAGCCCACGCTCACCGGTGCGCAACGGCAACGACATCACCCTCGTGATCGACGCAGGCCGCTTCCACTACTTCGACATCGAAACTGGCGAAGCAATCCGCTAGCTCCCTCTCTCCAAAATTTGTGCAGTTGACCACCCCTGAGGTGGTCAACTGCACAAAGAACTGGCGTACTTCCCCTGCCGTGTTCTGCAAGGAAGTACACCGTCATGGATTTGTTTGCTGCATTCGCAGCTCAACATGGGGTCATCACGCGCGCCCAAGCAACCACCTATGGGTTGACCGCTCGACAGATCGACAGGCGACTCGAATCGGGCCGATGGATCCTCGAGCACAGAGGTATCTATCGAGCCGCTGCTGTCCCGGTCTCCTGGGAATCTCGGCTTCTCGCAGCCTGCCTCGTCACAGGCGGGTTGGCGTCACATCGTTGCGCGGCAGCACTCTGGAGCCTTGACGTCTTCGACCAGCCGCCAATCGAGATCGTCATTCCTGAACACAAGTCAGCCCGGACCAACATCGAACGACTGCACCGCAGCCGTCAATGGGATCTGCGGGACTCACAAATTCGCCGTGGCATCCCGTGTACCGGCGTCGAGAGGACGATTCTCGACTGCGCAGGCGTGGTCGGGCTCGCCAGGACAGAGCGACTCGCCGAGGCGGCGATTCGGCAGCGGCATACGAGTTGGCTTGCGCTCGCCGACTGTTTGAGCAGCCACTCAGCTCGTGGGCGCAATGGCTGCCTATCACTCCGGACCCTTCTCAATCGGCGGCTCGGCGACCGAACAGTCCCACTATCTGATTTCAGCCGACGAGTCGTCCAGTTGCTGGAGCGATCTGGCGTCCCCCGACCAATCGTGGAACACCGAATTGTCGACGACCAAGGACGGCATGTCCTGCAGGTCGACCTCGCCTGGCCTGAACAGAAGAAGGCGTGGGAACTCGACGGGCTGCAATTCCACTTCGGCCGCGACGATGTCGAACGCGACCGTCGCAAGCGAAACGCAGCGGTCGCTGAAGGCTGGGTGATCCAGGAGATCCTTTGGTCAATGTACGTTGAGGACCAGCGCGGCCTTGTCGCCTTGGCGCGCAAATTCCTCGCCACCTGAGCATTCTTTGTGCGCTTCACCACCGTGAGGGCGGTGTAGTGCACAAATTTTGGAGAAGACGCCTAGTTCGCGTGGAGAGCTTCGTTGAGGCCTTGCCACTTGACGTTGGCGTTCGGGACAGCCTCGACTCTGCCCGAGACCGAATTCCGCCGAAACAGCAGCCCGTTGACGCCGGAGAGTTCGCGCCCTGACCGCACGTCGTTGTCTGGCAGGGTGACCTTCGTGCCTGCCGTGAGGTACAGGCCGGCCTCGACGACGCAGTCGTTGCCCAGCGAGATCCCGAGCCCCGAGTTCGCTCCGAGCAGACACCGTTCGCCGACCGAGATGGTTTCCTGTCCGCCGCCTGACAACGTGCCCATGATCGACGCTCCCCCGCCCACGTCACTGTTCGCTCCGACAACGACGCCGGCCGAGATCCGTCCTTCGACCATCGACGCGCCGAGCGTCCCCGCGTTGAAGTTGACGAAACCTTCGTGCATCACCGTTGTGCCCTCGGCCAAGTGGGCACCCAGCCGAACACGACTGGCGTCGGCGACGCGAACTCCGGAGGGTGCGACATAGTCGAGCATTCTCGGAAACTTGTCGAGCCCGTTGACGACAACGCTGTGTCCGACCGAAGCCGCCGAAATCACGAGCTGATCGAGCGTCTCGGGGAGCACCGGCCCGAGTGTCGTCCACGCAACGTTGGTCAACACACCGAAGACGCCCGTGAGGTCGATCCCGTGCGGCGCAACTTCGCGGCGACTCAGCAGATGCAACCGCAGGTAGGCGTCGGAGACGTCGGCGGGAGGAGCGTCAGCGTCGATGGTGATCTCGAACGTCTCGCCTCGAACCAGGCCGACCGACTCGGCCACACACGCCCGAACGGGTTCGACCCGTGTGGGATACCAACTATCGAGGACGGTTCCCGTCTCGCCGTCGATCCATCGATGTCCTGTGGCTGTCGTCATTTGCGGATACTCCGGGTGCGGAACAATTCGTGAACCACGGTGTTGAGGAACACAGAAGAATCTATCGCCCGCTACGGTGCCCTCATGCGAGATCGCACGATGGCACGTCTGCTGCGACACCTTCGAAAGGAACCCAGAATGAGCACTACAGAAGAGACTGAACTTCGCGAGCGCCTGACCCCCGAGCAGTTCCACATCACCCAAGAGGCTGGAACCGAACCTGCGTTCAGTGGCGAGTACTGGGACTCGAAGGACGCCGGCACATACCACTGCCGGGTGTGTGACGAGCCGCTGTTCTCCAGCGAAACCAAATATGACTCCGGCTCTGGCTGGCCCAGCTTCACCGCCCCCATCACGCTCGATTCGGTCAATGACCAACGAGACATCAGCCACGGAATGATCAGAACCGAGTCGCTCTGCTCGAAGTGTGGCGCCCACCTGGGCCACGTGTTTCCCGACGGCCCGGCCGAAAACGGGCTTCGCTACTGCATGAATTCGGCATCGCTACGCCTCGACCGAGAGGACTCGGACGAGGAGGAATAATTCCTCGCGCACTTTGCCTTGAGAGCGCCACCGGAAACGCCGATGGTTCCTCTATGGTTTCGACCATGATGTTCGTGGGGGCCACGGTAGAAGAGCTCCTCAAGCACACCAGTGCTCCTGACGCGGGTCAAGACGTCGCTGCTGCGGCGGCGACGTTCCTCGCGACGTTGGAGCCAATTGGTGATTCGTTCGATATCCCCTGGAAGTTCAGCGATTCGCTGGATGTGTTGTGCGAGTGGTTGCCCGACGAGCTACGCGATCGGCTGTTGAGCCCGGGAGGATGTCCTCCCGAAAACCACCTCGAAGCTTGTATTGTCGCCCTCGCCCTCGAGGCGGGCGTCTTTCTGCAACCACTGAGCAAGACCGAGATGCGGCGACTCCAACACACGGCGCGCCATGCGACGAGCTGCGCCGCGTGGGGCCGGCAGAGCCCCTACCCGTGGGACACCGTCGCGACCGCCGACATCGACTCGTTCGATTTCTTCGCGCTGTCGTCGTCCACCTGAACCAACGCCCCCGACATAGGGTCGCGAGTGGGCTTTCTCCATCGGCATGGTTCGACCTGCGAGACTGTGATTATGCACCTGATACCCAAAGGCATGTGGTTCGAGGAGCTCGAGGTCGGGCTGGTCGTCAACCATCCGCTCACCCGGACGATCACCGAAGCTGACAACGTCAACTTCTCGACGACGACGCTCAATCCGGCCCCCCTGCACATCGATGCCGACTACGCCGCGACCACATCGTTTGGTCGGCCCCTGGTCAACTCTCTGCTGACGCTGGGAATCGTCGTTGGAATTTCGGTGCACGAGCTGACGCATGGGACCACGGTGGCAAATCTCGGGTTCGACGGCATCACATTTCCGGCGCCGTTGTTTCACGGCGACACAATTCACGTGGAGTCCGAGATCGTTGCCTCACGGCCGTCGTCATCGAAACCCGACCGTGGCATCGTCACGATCGAACACCGGGCGTTCAACCAACACGACGTGCTGGTGTGCAGTGCCACCCGAAACGCGATGATGTTACGGCGACCGGCGGCGATCTAAGTCGCCGAGCGTGCCAGAAGTCGCTTTCGCAGTGCATCGAGCACCGTGATCGTCGTGTACTGGCGGATCCGATTGCGATCGGTTCTGTAGCGCAACAACTGTGACTCGACCTCGCCGTCGATACACGTCGCGATCCAAACGGTTCCCGGTGGAATACCTTCCCAGGCGTCGGGTCCAGCGACACCGGTTGTCGCGACCGAGGCGGATGCGCCGAGCACGTTGCACGCCCCGAGTGCCATGGCCTCGACCATCTCTTCGCTGACCGACGGGCCGGCGGGTGCGTGAAGCAACGAGGTCTTCACATCGGTCGCATACGTGATGACCCCACCACGAAAAGCGCTGCTCGAACCGGGGATCGAGGTGAGGCGCTGTGCGATCAGACCGCCAGTGAGCGACTCGGCCGTGCCGAGGGTCAAACCCTGTTCGGTGCACAGCGACAACACGACGGACTCCATCGTCTGATCATCGACGCCGAACACAATCGGCCCGATGATCTCGCGCACCCGTTGGTCCTGCTCATCGAGCATTGTGCTCACCGTCGCCTCGTCGGGTCCCTTGGCGGTGATGCGAACCTTGAGCCCTTCCATGCCACTAGCGAGGAATGCGAGCGTGACCGCACCGTGTTCGGTTCCGACGCTGTCGAGACGGTCGAGCTCATCGGCAAGGGTCTCGGCAAGTCCCGACTCCGACGTCCCCCAGGTCCGCAGCATGCGCGAACCGATGACATCGTGGCTGTCCGAGCGACTGACGAGATCCTCGAGGATGAAGTTCGTCATCATGTCTTCCATCTCCCAGGGCACACCTGGAACGGCATAGATGACCTTGGACGTCCCCTCGAAGTCGAATTGGGCAACCAGTCCAGGAGCCGTCCCGGGTTGTATCGGAATTGGCGCAGCACCGACGGGTATCCGTGCCTGAAGTCGGTTGTTGGCCGGCATTTCGCGGCCACGAAGACCCCACATCGCTTCGATCTTGGTCACGAGCTCCTGATCGAGCTCGAGCTCGACACCCATGACCGCAGCGATGGCCTCACGGGTGATGTCATCCTGCGTTGGGCCGAGTCCCCCGGTACAGATGACCACGTCGCTGCGGCCGAGGGCATGTCGGATCACGCTCACCATTCGATCGAGGTTGTCGCCGACCTTCGTCTGAAAGTGCGAGTCGACGCCAATCGCTGCGAGCTCCTGCCCAATCCACGACGAGTTTGTGTCGTTGATCTGTCCGAGCAACAGCTCTGATCCGACTGCCACCACTTCACATTGCATGACTCGTCCTACTTTTCGTTGAGGTTGCCGCTTGACCGTGTCGCAGCGGAACCATCCATTAGATACAACCAACCCGAATACAACGTGAAGGCAACGGCGATCCACAACGCCACCGAAACGACCAGTTCGTCATCGCGCAACGGAGGAAAAAGCGCCGCTTGAAGCGCCAGTCCTTGGACGATCGACTTGTACTTGCCCAGGGTCCGCGCAGGAACAGCGCGCCGCTTCTTCACCCAATAACTACGGAACCCGGTGATGACGACCTCGCGGATAGTGATCAGTGCCACCGGAATCCAGCCGTATCGGTCGACCGCAACAAGGCAGAACATCGCACCCAAAACGACGACCTTGTCCGCGAGCGGATCGAGGAATGCACCGGAGCGACTCACGAGATTTAGACGCCTGGCGAGCGCTCCGTCGAGCAGATCGGTCGCCGCAAAGATCCACCCGAGTATGAACGCCCCCCATGACGCGCCGCCTGTGTCACGGCTTGCCAAGATCATGGCGAACGGGATGGGGGATGCCGCAATTCTGGCGACGGTGATCAGGTTGGCCGGATTTGCGACGAAGTGTCCGGTGTGATGGAAAACGCCGCCACCTGCACTCACGTATCAGCGTCCTCGACGACAGCTCCAGCGGTGATCAAGTCCGGACCAAGCGCTCCGGTGACCACGACGTCGTGGAGTTCGCCGACGGCGAGTTCGTCAGACACCAGGACGACACCATCGATCTCTGGTGCCTCGCGATGTGTTCGCCCGATCCCGGGAGCGTCGACGAGGACGGTAACCGTCTCGCCGATCAGGTCGTCCCTACGGGCCGCGGTGATGCTGTCTTGGAGTTCGGTGAGCTCTCGCAGGCGTTCGTTGACGAGTTGCGGATCGACGGTTCCATCGAGGTCGGCGGCGTAGGTTCCCTCCTCACGCGAGTACGCGAAGAACCCGCACCAGTCGAGTTGGGCGTGTTCGACGAAATCGAGCAGTGCGTCATGGTCGGCTTCGGTCTCGCCCGGATATCCAACGATGAAGTTGGATCGGAACGCCGCATCGGGACTGAGCGAGCGGATGTATCGAATTCGCTCGAGGAAACGTTCACCATCACCCCATCGGCGCATTCGGCGCATGAGTGGCCGACTGACGTGTTGGAGTGACAGATCGAAGTATGGGACGCCCGTCGACAGAATCTGCTGGATCAGTTCTTCGGTGAGGTCGGACGGGTAGAGGTAGAGAAGACGGACACGGTCGACGAGTTGGGCGACCTCGCCGACGAGCTCGACGATCGTGCGCTCGCCCTTGCCCTGATCGCGGCCGAACGCAGCAAGGTCCTGGGCAACCAAGACGATCTCTCGGGCCTCGAGCCCGCGAACCTCGTCGAGGATCGATGCGTGTGATCGCGATCGTTGCGGCCCGCGAAACGTCGGGATGGCGCAGAACCCGCAATTTCGGTCGCACCCTTCGGCGATCTTGACGTACGCCCACGGTCGGTCCGATGCGGGGCGAGGGAGATTGAGCAGGTCGAATAACGGCAACACGCTGAGCGCTTCGGACTTGCGCCCGATTGTAACCGGTACACCGAACCCAGCAACCGTGTCGACCTCGGGAAGCGCGGCGGCCAGCTCGTCTCCATACCGCTCGGCCATACATCCGGTGACCACCATTTGGGCATCGGGGGTCTGGTCCGCGAGCGCAAGCACCGTGTCGATTGACTCCTGTCGAGCAGATTCGATGAATGCACAGGTGTTCACGACGATCAGATCGGCGTCTTCGGGAGATTCGGCGACAGTCATGCCGTCGGCCGTCAACGTACCGACAAGTTTGTCTGAGTCGACCTCGTTCTTCGGGCAGCCCAGGGTTTCGATCCAATACTGTCCGGTCACACCGCAAGGTTATCTTGCCGAGGTGCCGGCCCTCGTTGTCAGACGATCGACCCGATCGTGTCTCGCATCGACCCTCCGACTCCGGTGTCGGAGATGACCAACACCGCAACGGCATACACCGTGAGAAGGATGACCGCTTCGAGTTTGCTGACTTGTTTTCGCCCGACCATGAAGATCCACGCGAGGGTCGACACCAGAACCATGATGATCACACCATAGGTACGCATCAGTTCGTCCTCGATCTCCCCTGCGCCGAGCAGGGCAATCACACCACCAACAGCGAGGCTGTTGAAGACATTCGATCCGAGCAGGTTGCCCAAGATGAGTTCGGTCTCGCCCTTTCGCGCCGCAGCGATGGCGGTGACCAGTTCGGGCAACGACGTACCGATCGCTACAAGGGTGAAACCAATGAAGCCGCCGGTGAGCCCGTACTCGTCGGCGATCGCCAGAGCCCCCCACACCATGAGTTGAGCACCGAGCAACGTGCCGAGCAATCCGCCAATCGTCGCGATCACGCTCGTCTTGATCGTCTGCTGCGGGTCAAAGTGCAGCACTTCGGTCGTCACTTCGTGGCCACCGAGGACGATCCATGCGAGCACGCCGCACAGGACGGCAAACATGACGATACCTTCCCAGACCTCCAACCCACCGGTGGTGAAGAACGCGAACAGCAGGACCGAGAGCAGACTTATCGGTGCTTCTTTCGCGATCACTGCGCGCGTGACCAAAACGGGCACGATCAGCGCAGCTGCTCCGAGCACGAGCGACAGATTGGCGACGTTGGATCCAACAATATTGCCGATGCCGAGCTCGACATCGTCATTCACGGCCGCGAGTCCAGACACCAACAGCTCCGGAGTGCTCGTACCGAAACCGACGATCACTGCGCCGACCACAACCGGCGAGATTTTCGCCGCACCGGCAATCGCCACTGCACCATCGACGAACAGATCGGCAGCTCTGGTGAGCAACAGCAGGCCGATGACGACCTCGATTCCCGCGACGATCAGCTCGGGTTCAGACAGAAACCCCACCGGGCGGCCTCAGGCGCCGTTGCGAAGTTGCTGAAGCTGTTCGACGGACAACAGGACTTCGCGAGCTTTTGAGCCCTCGGTCGGTCCAACGATGCCCTTTTGCTCCAACTCATCCATGATGCGCCCAGCACGGGAGAACCCAACGCGAAGTTTGCGTTGCAACATCGACGTGGACCCAAGTCCCGAAGAGACGACCAGTTCCATCGCCTGCCAGAGCAGATCGTCGGTGTCATCGTCGTTCGGTCGATCGGCGGTGATCATGTCGCTGCCGGCAGCCTTTGGCGGAGCCATGCCTGGCATACCCGTCAGATCGGGAGCGGTTGCAACCGGCGCGACAAGTGTTGTGTCGGGCGCAGGTGGTTCGTCCAACATCGTGGGCTGCCGTCCGCCACCGAGGACCTCTGAGTCCTGTGAGGAAACCTCATCGAAGCCCTGTTGGCGCCAGTGATCGACGATCTTCTTGACCTCTGACTCCTCGACCCAGGCACCCTGGAGACGCATTGGCGTCGAGCTGGTCGGATCCTGGAACAACATGTCGCCCTTGCCAACGAGTCGCTCGGCGCCCGGGGACCCGAGAATCACTCGACTGTCCTGCATGCTCGACACGGCGTAGGCGACGCGAGCTGGAACGTTGGCCTTGATGAGGCCGGTGATCACATCGACGGACGGGCGTTGGGTGGCGATGACCATGTGGATTCCGACAGCGCGAGCCTTCTGGCCGATCCGAACAATCGAATCCTCCACATCTCGCGCCGCGACCATCATCAGATCGGCGAGCTCGTCGACCACGACCAGAATGTATGGCAATCGTTTAAATTGGCGCGGTTCACCGTCGGGCCCGAGTTCACCCTTCTTGGCCTTGACCTTGCCCTTGTCGAATGCATCGTTGTACCCACCGATGTCTCGGAAACGGCACTCCTCGAGGAGCTCATATCGACGCTCCATCTCTCGGACCGCCCACGCGAGGGCATTGGCTGCCTTCTTGGGGTCGGTGACCGGTTGTGTGAGCAGATGCGGGATGCGTTCGTACTGCGTCATCTCGACACGTTTGGGGTCGATGAGGATCATCCGCACATCATCGGGCGTGTTGCGCATGAGCAACGACGTGATGATCGAGTTGATACCCGAGGACTTGCCAGCACCAGTTGCACCAGCCACGAGCGTGTGCGGCATCTTCGACAGGTCGGCAAGCAATGACTTACCATTGATGTCGCGACCGATCGCGACCTCCATCGGGCCAGACGCCTTCCGTGCTTCCGGCGACGCCAGGATGTCGCCCACGGCGATGATCTGACGATTCTCGTTCGGCACTTCGACGCCAATTGCCTGCTTGCCCGGGATCGGGGCGATGATTCGGACATCGGGGGACGCCATTGCGTAGGCGATGTCGTCGCTCAAGTTCTTCACCCTCGACACTTTGACGCCAAGACCGAGCTCGAGCTCGAAACGTGTCACCGTTGGACCGACAACCATGTTGATCAGACGGGTTTCGACGCCGTGTTCGGCCAGCGCTCGTTCAAGGGTTCGACCTCGAGCGATCACCGCATCTTGATCGACGTCTTGTGAGTTCGACCTCGACAGGAGCGACATCGACGGAAGGACCCAGGTGCGATCGCCCTGTGTCGTCACGGCAAGTTCGGTCTCGAGCTGTTGCGGTTCGGCCGGGGTTGTCGGTACGACGACGGTGGGCGGCGGTGTGGGGACATCTTGGTCGAACACCGCCGGCACTTCAGAGGGCTCATCATCGGTTGTTGGTTCGAGTGGGGGTACGGGAATCTCTATCGTTGCATCGACCGGCATTCCGTCGGGGTCGACGAAGGCACCGTCGCGTGCCCCGACGTGGACCGAGGGTGCACCAGCTTCGTCACGGAGGTCGATGACATCGTGATCGAGCTCGGCGGAATCCATGACAAAAAGTGAGCGCGTACCATTGGCCGCTGCGTCAGCGAGGGGCCGTGCGCGTCGCAGACTGCCATCGATGACGGTTTGCAGCGAGACGCCGGTCATGACGATCAGACCCCCGATACCGACGGCCAGAAGAATCAGCAGCGCACCCCAGAAACTGGCGATGGCGAGCAGCGGGCCACCCACGATGAGCCCAATCACACCGCCAGCGCCCGCGAGTTGTTCGAGCGAGCTGTCCCACGTCGGGCTATCGCCAGCGAGGTGCACGAGTCCCGTCGTCGAGATGACCGCTCCGATTCCGCCGACGATGAAATGCGGCGGCAGCGCGTGTGGCTCCCCCTCACGTCTGATGACCACCAGACCCGCAGCCATGATCACGAATGGGGCGAGATACCGAAAGACACCAATCGCCCAGCCAAGTCCTTCGTCGAACGATCGGCCGAGCAGGCCGGATGTGTCGGTGTAGATGCCGAGGAGTGCGAGAACGCCCGCGACGATCAAGAAGAGTCCGACAAGATCGGCACCCCGACCATCGAGCGCCTCGCGAATCGTCTGGACGAGCGTTGGTCGAGGAACGGGCGTCCGAGTGTTCTTGCGAGCCGCCGGAGCGCGGCCCCGTGATCGTTTCGATTTCGCTGTTCCTGATCGTGCAGGGCGCTTCGTGGCGCGCGAGCGTGATGTCGAGGTCTTCGATTTGGTTGCCACAGTAGATCTGACTCTAGTGGAGGAGACCGACATCGACCGGTCATTTCGCGCGCAGCGCTCGAATGTTCGCGCGCTCCGTGATACGCGAGCGGTCTAACTGCCGTTCGGGGGCGAATATGCTCGTATCACGGGCACGATCACCGGTCGACGACGGGTCGCAGCAGCGACATACCGGCCAACCGCTCGGCGGCTCACTCGCTCCATGTCTCGCAGATCACCCGACTTTTCGAGTTCATCCTCGAGTGCCTGACGCGCCTCGCTCGCAGCTCCAGACTGGAGGTCGAAGCGCTCCGACGGCGCCGCCCATCCCCGAGACTCGACGACGGGGCCAAAAACGATCTCGCGAGTCTCGAAATCGATCTCGGCGATCACCGACACAAACCCTGCTTGACCGAGCAGTAGTCGCTCGTCGAGGATTCCCTGGGTCAACGCCTGCGCAGAGCCGTCCATGTAGATGTACTCGCCAGAAACCTGACCATCCTTGCTGATCCCTTCATCGGTGAGCAGCAGTTGATCGCCGTCGGTTGCCACGACAACCTTGTCGGGTGACATCCCGCGACGAATGGCCAACTCGGCATGGCCGAGCAAGTGTTCGTACTCGCCATGAACCGGCACGAAAAGATCGGGATTCGCAACGGCATGCAACGCCAAGAGTTCTTGCTGTTTTCCGTGCCCCGTCGTGTGTACGTTCACCTGACCGGAGTGCACGATCGTGGCACCCTGGCGAGCGAGGCCCGAACGCGTCCGCCCTACTGCTGCTTCGTTCCCCGGAATCGGATGCGAGCTGAACACGACGGTGTCCTGGGGTCCAATGGTGACCCACCGGCTGTCGCCTGCGGCCATCAATGTGAGCGCCGAACGGGGCTCGCCCTGGCTTCCAGTCGAAATGATGCATGTTTTCACCGGGTCGAGATCTTCGGCGTCCGCAATGTCGACGATGTGTCGGTCGGGAATCGAGAGCAACCCGAGGTCACGGGCCAGCGCCACATTACGTTTCATCGACCGACCAAGTGTGACGATCGTGCGGTCCTGCTCGACGGCGATGTCGGCGATCTGCTGGACACGATGGATGTGGCTCGCGAATGCGCCGACGATGATTCGCTTGTCGCGATGTTCGTGGAAGATCGATCGAAGCACGGGCCCGACCTCGGTCTCCGATGCCGACTGACCGGGCGAATTCGCATTGGTCGAGTCGGCGAGCAGAAGTCGAATGCCCGGATCCCCCGAGAGCGCGCCGATTCGAGGCAAGTCGGTCAGACGCCCATCAACGGGGGTGTGATCGAGCTTGAAGTCACTCGAATGCAAGATGATGCCCTGCGGCGTCGTGAACGCCGTGATCAACCCGGAAGGCGTCGAGTGGGTGACCGGCATGAACTCGCAGTCGAACGGACCGATCTTTCGACGTTCGCCATCGGCGATCGTGTGGAGATTCGCACGGCCCTGCAGGTTTCGTTCGCCGAGTTTGTGGCGGACGAGACCGAGGGTGAACGGTGTTCCATAGAAGTCGAGTTCGAGTTGAGGGATGGCTTCGAGCAGATAGGTCAACCCGCCGATGTGGTCCTCGTGTGCGTGGGTGACGATGCACCCTTCGATGCGATCTGCATTGTCGACCAGGTACCCGAAGTCTGGGATGATCGACTCGACACCTGGCTGCGTCTCGTCGGAGAACATCTGTCCACAGTCGAGAATGACCATGCGGTTGTCCGATTCGAGAACTGCACAGTTGCGCCCGATGTCTCCGAGGCCACCGAGAAACGTGATCCGAACTGGTTCAGCCATCAGAAACCCGATCGACCGAGGTTGGACAGAACCTTGCGAGCTTGATCTTCGAGTCCGGCGGGTTCGGGTCCCATCGGTAGGCGGCAGGCGCCGCCCGGAAGTCCGAGAAGTCGCAGGATCGCCTTGGTCGGAATCGGGTTCGGCCGAAGATCCCCTGTTTCGATGTCCCAGGACGCCAACAGCCGTTGGTTGATGGCGGCGGCCTCTGCCACGTTGCCGCCGAAGAATGCGTCGATCATCGCCTTTGCCTCGACGCCACACCAATGTGTGGCGACCCCGACCACACCAACGGCTCCAACCGCGAGCAGAGGAAGGGTCAAACTGTCGTCGCCGCTGTACACCTCGAAGTCGTTCGGTGTCTCTGCAATGACGACCGCAGTCTCGGCTGGGGCTCCGGCCGCGTCCTTGAGCGCGACGATGTTGGACTCTTGGGCAAGCAGCACCAAGTTCTCCGTGCTGATTTTCCGCCCGGTTCTCCCCGGGATGTCATAGAGCATCACGGGCAGATCCGTCGATGCCGCGATCGCGCGAAAGTGTGCGAGAAGCCCCTCTTGGGACGGGCGGTTGTAATACGGCGTGACCGACAGAATTGCATCTGCCCCAGCTGCGGTTGCTCGCTGCGTCAGGTCGATCGCTGCGCGGGTGTCGTTGCTCCCGGTACCGGCAATGACGGGGACGTTGACCGCGTCAGCGACAGCGCCAATCAGTTCGATCTGTTCGTCGTGGGTGAGCGTTGCGCTCTCACCGGTGGTTCCCGCAATGACGAGACCATCGTTGCCATTGTCGACCAGCCATCGGGCGAGTGTTCGCGCACCTTCGACGTCGAGCGCGCCATCGGCTGTGAACGGCGTCGCCATGGCGGTGAGTACCTGTCCGAAACGGGCCATCTGCCCTCCTTTGCAAACAAAAGGCTACACCGCTGCGTGCGGTGCTCCCGCGCTGGGGCCCACCTCATGTGGAACATCTCCTCGCCCCTGATCTCCACGGCGGATACGCAACAAGAGCGCGACGTACCCGATGGTGCCCATGACCGCGAACGTGAACCATTGAAATGCGTAGCTCCCATGTGAACCTTCGCCGAGGTCGGGAGCGGGCACTGGGCGGGGCACCGCGGTTGTCCGTGCAGGCTCCTGCGCGTCGAGTTCGAGGTAGATCGCCGGGTCGAGCGCTGGGTCGAGCCCGAGTAGCTCGACGGCCAACGCGGCGTCTGGGCGGCTCAACTGGTCGCCAGAATCGGCGACGCGGCCACCACCGATGCCCCGACGCAACAACCCCTCGATCTGCACGACCCCGCCGGTGGGATCGGCATCGGACAGCGGGGCCACGCCATCGAGCTCCAAAATGATTGACCGCTCGACGAATCCACGATTGACGAGCAAATCTTCGTTGGACGACGTGACGAAATTCGTCCACATCCAAAACCCGGGTGTGCCCTCGTCGCTGCGGTTCGCGATGAGGATGCTCGATCCCGGATCGAACGAACCCTCGACCTGAATTCGTCGGTATTCGAGCTCGTCGGGGCCAGACGACTCGACCACGTCGAATGCCACCGCATCACCCATCCGAGACTGGATCAGTGCATTCTCGTCCCGTCGCTGACCGAGTCTGTCGAGTTGCCAAAAACCGGCGACGACGAACGCGACGATCAACCCGACAACGAACACATGCGAGAGAATCCAGCGGGGGGTCACAAACATGTGTGCGCCCTACGAGAGCAAGAGGTCGAACTCGACCTCATCGCGCACGGGAACGCCGCCGAGCGAGGTCACCAAACCACCCGGTGATCGACGTGCGACCGCATCGACGGAACCTGGTCGCGACGTGCACAGCCGAAAACGGTTTTGCTGCAGCGCTCGCTGCACGTCGAATTCAGCATTCGAGCACACCGACCAGATCCGCCGACATGAGCCACCGGCATGGGTCTGGGCGGCCGACAACAACTGTCCAGCGATCACATCGTCGAACGGTGCAGCGGCGAGAACCGAGATCTCGAGCTCGTCGAGGTGTCGTGTCAAGGTCAAAAGCCCAGCGGATTGACCGTGACGCAGAGCGACCAGACCGGGCAACACCGCCACGTCGACAACACGACCGCGACGAACGCGGAGCCGCCCCCCTGTCGCGTCGAGCAGCGCGACGGCCCAGCCGAAATCTTCTGTCGTGTACGGGCGAATTGCGGGGTCTGCGGCGTCGACGTCAGGGGGACGCGTGTCGATCGAGACCATGAGTCGAGGGTAGTTCATTCCACCACGAATGCGCAGGCGCAGCGGACCGGCGGACCACCCGTTCAGCGGACTCATTGGGCGATCAGTCGAAGAGAAGCGCATCCAGTCCGAGCGTGACCCCTGGCCGATCGGCCACACCACGTGCGGCGAGCAGAACGCCTGGCATGAATGAATTGCGATGAATGCTGTCGTGACGAATGGTCAGTGTTTCACCGGTCGTTCCAAAGATCACTTCTTGGTGCGCGACCATGCCATGCATTCGAACACCGTGCACGCCTACTCCACCTACCTTGCCCCCGCGTGCGCCGGACACCGTCTCCTGTTCGGTCGGATCGACATCCCACTGCGAATCGCTCGCATCCTTTGCGGCCTGGATCCGTTTTGCGGTCATGATCGCGGTGCCCGAAGGAGCATCACGTTTTGCGTTGTGATGGAACTCGATCACCTCGGCCGTTTCGAAGAACGGCGCAGCGAGCTCGGCCATCCGCATCATCATCACGGCGCCGATCGCAAAATTCGGTGCGATGATCGCATTGCTGTCGCTGAATTCGAGGCGGAATCGCTCGAGGTCGTCATCGTTGAATCCGGTGGTGCCAACCACCGCATGCACGCCATCGGCAGCACACCAATCGAGGACGGTACGACTGACGTCTATGTGCGTAAAGTCGATCACCACGTCAACCGATGCTGGATCGAGTTGATCGACCGAACCCAAGATGACGACATCGGAGGTGGTGTTTGCAATATCGGCAAGGCGCTCGCCCTCGACGGAAGGATCGACACCGGCGACCAACGTCATATCGGATGCGGCCTCGACGGACCGACAAACCTCGGCCCCCATGCGCCCCCCGGCCCCGGTCACTGCGATTCGAGTCATGCCACCCATGATATTGCACGGCCGCAACGATGGGCCACGAGCATGCTGGGCATTTCGAGTGTGAAGCGGCCGAACGTCAGCAGCCGCAGCTGACAAGCGAGTCAGCCGGTCCGACCAACGACGTCACGACGGGGCTTCCGTAGATGTCCTTGATGACCTGATTGACATCGTCGATGCTCACTCGTGCAAGCTGGCCGAGAAAGACATCGATCGGCGTGATGTCCCCCCGAAGTGCTTCACCGGTCGCCATCCGACTCATCCGGGAACCAGAATCCTCGAGACCGAGGATCACCGATCCCTCGAACCCCGTCTTTGCGAGATCGAGTTCGTGTTCTGTCACGCCAGTGCTGACCAACTTCGCCATCTCGTCGGAGAGCGCCGCCAAGAGATCGGGGCCGCGCTGAGTCGATGTAGCGGCGTACACGCTGGCCGAGCCCACGTCGGCATACCCCGACGTCGAGCTGAACACCGTGTAAGCCAGACCCTGCTCCTCTCGAATTCCTTGGAAAAGGCGAGACGACGGCGAACCGCCGAGAATCTGATTGGCGACCGCCAAGGCGTATCGTCGTGGATCGCCTTGGGGCAATCCACGCCACCCGAGTGCAACATGAAGCTGCTCGACGGGAAGTTCTGTTCCGACCATCGCCGGCACGACGTCGCCCACGCTGCGCCGAGACGGCCGATCACCCATCGCCAGGTCGCCGAAATGGCGATCGGCGATCTCGACGATCGCGTCGTGCTCGACATCGCCAGCGGCGGCGATCACCAGATTGGCCGGTTGATACCAGCGGTTGTGAAACTCGGCGATGTTCTCAGAGCGCATCGACGAGATCGACTCGGGGTCGCCGAGAACCTCTCGTCCGAGCGAGTGCCCATCAAACAACGCCTCGTACAACGCAATGTGCACCACATCGTCGGGCGTGTCGTACGCGGCGATCAACTCCTCGTTGATCACCATTCGTTCCGCGTCGACGTCGTCTTCTCGAAGCGCTGGCCGGCGAAGCACGTCGAACAGAACATCTGCGGCCATGTCTCGAGCACTCGAAGGAACCCGTGCGTAAAAGGCGGTGTGTTCTCGAGCCGTGAACGCGTTCATGTCTCCGCCCACACCATCGATCGCCTCTGCGACCGACCGAGCCGACCGTTTATCGGTGCCCTTGAAGAGCAGGTGTTCCAAAAAGTGTGAGACCCCGGATCGCTCCGGGGTCTCATCGCGAGATCCAACAGCAAACCATGCGCCGATCGACGCACTGCGCGAACCGGCGAGCGACTCGGTAACGACCCGAAGGCCGTTGCCGAGCGTCGTCTTTCGAATGGTTTGACTGTCAGCCAAGTTGTGCGTGATTAACGACGGCGGCCGCGTCCACCGCGGCTCGACTTCGGCGCCGGACCGAGATCACCGAGTTCATCGGCGAGTTCTGCGTCGAAGCTGTCCTCGAACGAGGCGACCTCACGGTCAGACTTTGACGAGGACCCGCTGTCTCCGTTGCCACCGCGGTCGCTACCAGAGCGATCGCGACCGCCACGGTCGCCGCTGTTGCGGTCTCCGCGGTCTCGGCTGCCACGATCGCGGCCGCCACCGTCTCCACGGCCACCACGGTCACGAGAACCGCGATCGTTGGAGTCACCATCGGTGGACGAGGAGCTGTCCGAGTCGTCGTCATCGCCGCCATCGGCGGTTGGACGCAACGAGATCTTGCCGTTCGGATCGATGTCTTCGACCTTGACCTCGATGTCATCTCCGAGAGAGACCACGTCTTCGACCTTGTCGATGCGCTTGCCGCCACCGAGCTTGCTGATGTGCACGAGGCCGTCTCGGCCGGGAAGAATGTTCACGAACGCACCGAACTTGGTGATGTTCACGACCTTGCCCTGGTACACCTCGCCAACCTCAGCGGTCGGTGGATCGAGAATCAGGCGGACCTGACGCTCGGCCTCTTCGACCTTGGCACGATCTGGCGATGCAATGGCGACGATGCCGACCATGCCGTCGTCGTCGACCGAGAGGTCGGCGCCGGTTTCGGCCTGGATTGCGTTGATGACCTTGCCCTTGGGACCGATGACCTCGCCGATCTTGTCGATCGGGATCTCGAACGAGACGATCTTCGGTGCTGCTGGGCCGACCTCTGGGCGAGGCTCGGGAATCGTGGCGGCCATGTTCTCGAGAATCGCCAGACGAGCGACCTTGGCTTGCTGCAATGCGTTCGAAAGCACGTCAGCGGGGATTCCGTCGATCTTGGTGTCGAGCTGGAGCGCAGTGATGAACTCCGACGTACCCGTGATCTTGAAGTCCATGTCGCCCATGGCATCCTCGGCGCCGAGGATGTCGGTGAGGGTGACGTACTTGTCGTCCATCTTGACGAGGCCCATGGCAATACCGGCGACCGCAGCCTTGATCGGCACACCAGCGTCCATCAGCGAGAGGGTCGATCCGCAGACCGACGCCATCGATGACGAACCGTTCGAGGCGAGAACCTCGGACACGAGACGCAACGTGTACGGGAACTCCTCCATCGAAGGAATCACTGGCAGAACGGCACGCTCAGCGAGAGCACCGTGACCAATCTCGCGACGTTTCGGGCCACGCATGAAGCCAGGCTCACCTGTGGAGAATGGTGGGAAGTTGTAGTGATGCATGAACCGCTTGCGAGTCGTCGGATCGATGCCGTCGATCATCTGGTCCATGCGTCCCATGCCGAGCGTCGTGATGTTCAGCACCTGCGTGTCGCCACGCTGGAAGAGGCCGGTGCCGTGTGCCGTCGGTATCAAGTCGACGTCAGAGGAGAGCGGACGAAGTTCGTCGGTCTTGCGACCGTCGATTCGAAGTCCCTCTTCGACGATGCGCTTGCGAACAACGGCCTTCTTGATCGACTGGAAGGCCTGGCTGATGCCGCCTCCATCGTCGGGGAACTGCTCGGCAAGCGCTGCCTTGACCTCATCTTTGAGTGCGCCTTCGGCGGTTTGGCGCTCCATCTTGTCTTTAATCTTCTGCGTGGCTGCGATCTGATCGGTGTATGCCTCGACGGCGGTCAACATCTCCGGCGTGTAGTCGCCGACGGTGGTGAACTCCATCTTGACGGGAGCGCCGACTTTTTCGAGCAGCGCTTCTTGCAGTTCGATCGCTTGGCGAATCCACTTCTTCGAGGCTTCGAGACCTGCGGCGAGCGCATCCTCGTCGACCTTTGGTGATCCGCTCTCGAATGCGTCCCACGACTTCTCGGTTCCGCCAGCTTCGACCATCATGACGGCAACATCGTCGTCGTCGAGAAGGCGACCAGCAACGACCATGTCGAAGGTTCCGGCAGCGCTTTCTTCGTAGCTTGGATGTGGGATCCACTCGCCCTCGGTGGTGTACGCAACACGTACGGCACCAATCGGGGTCTCGAACGGAATGCGAGAGAGGATCAGCGCAGCCGAAGCTGCGTTAATTGCGAGAACGTCGTATGGGTTCTCCTGGTCAGCGCCGAGGATGGTGCCGACGATGTGGACGTCATTTCGGAATCCGTCTGGAAAGTTTGGACGCAATGGACGGTCGGTCAAGCGGTCAACAAGAATTGCTGCTTCGCTTGCACGAGCTTCACGACGGAAGAACGATCCGGGAATCTTGCCCGCTGCGTAACTTTTCTCTTCCATGTCGACGGTGAGCGGGAAAAAACTCGCACCGTCTCGTGGCTTGTCGCTTGCGGTTGCGGTCACGAGGACCATCGTGTTACCCAAGCGGGCAAGCACGGAGCCGTCTGCGAGGTTGGCCATCCGGCCAGTCTCGAACGACATGATTTTGTCGGTGGC
>RCMY010002274.1_pt1 | contig 24713 bp, 22 predicted proteins | sample 2041341 | NCBI WGS metagenome assembly RCMY01 (sample SAMN09708234, study PRJNA481090) | Marine sediment metagenome, whole genome shotgun sequencing project.
ACAACTTTAAGTATTGGTTTTTCATAATTTAAAGTTTGGTTGGTTATTTAGGAAAAGCCCTGGCAATTTTGTCAGGGCTTTTTTTTTAAGTAATTGTTTTTGTCATTTCCGCGAAGGCGGAAATCCGTTCTTCCGGACCTATGGTTAACTCTTGGTCAAAAAGTACATTAAGGGTACACAATACTTTGGAACAAATTTTGTTTATGTATTAGGTATGTGGTACCGGATAAATGTTTTGAAAAGCATTTTGTAATTTTATTCTCAATTGAAAGCTATGAAAAAAGCGCTAATTCTATTCTTCCTATCGTGCGGATTACTGACCAATGCACAGCAAAGCGATTCCTCTGACTTGGCATTAAATTCCCAGTTAAATAAACCGAGCAGTAAAACCAAGAAACAGCCCAAAAAGGAATCTACTTTTCAACCGGGCGAGTGGCTTAAATTCCGTATGCATTACGGGCTATTGAATGCTAGCTATGCTACATTACATGTAAAATCCAACATCATTGAGGGTGTTCCTGTGTATCACGTGGTCGGAAAGGGGCAGACTACCGGTTTTGCCAGTATATTCTTTAAGGTAGACGATACCTACGAAAGTTATTTTGGGATGGAAGACGGGAAACCCTATAAGTTTGTCCGCAAAATTAATGAGGGCGGATACACCAAAGATTACGAGATAAATTTTGATCATAAAAAGGACACTGCGGTACTGAACGATAAAAAGAACAAGAAAACCTATAAATTTAATCTACAGGACAGCATTCAAGATCTTCTGTCCGCTTTTTATTATCTCAGGAATAATTATGACCCTAAGGATTTGGTAGAGAACGAGACCGTCAAATTGAAGATGTTATATGACGACGATGGTATTTTTGACTTTAAGCTCAGATATTTGGGCACCGAAGTATTAAAAACTAAGTTTGGTAAGGTAGAGTGCTATAAGTTTAGGCCTTTAGTACAGTCCGGTAGGGTCTTTAAAGAAAAGGAAAGCCTTTCGTTATGGGTTTCTACCGATGATAATCGCATCCCTGTAAGAATACAGGCCGATTTGGCGGTAGGTTCGATCAAGGTAGATCTTGAAGCTTACAACGGACTCAAAAACCAGTTTAAAATAATAATGGATTGAAATAGTCTCTCGGAAGTGCGTATCCTATCCAGATCGTATGCCATAGTGATAATTGATTAAGGTCGAGTTCAAAGTCAACATCTTTCTTATGCCGACCTTGGCAAAAAGTTTCGTTTCAAGTAAATTTGTGCTTTGATGCTATACAATGAAGGATAAAGAGCGAATCGATGAACAGATTCTAAGGCTTGAGGACAAATATAAAGACTCGGGCCAAGATCTTAGCTCCTATCTCGACGGATTACTCCACCAACGCTACCTCACCTATTGGGACTATATCAACCTCGACACTCTTTTGAGCCTGCAGCAACCCCGCACGTATTTTCCCGATGAGGAAATCTTTATCATGTACCACCAGATTACCGAGCTGTATTTTAAGCTCATCCTTCACGAAGAGAAACAGCTCGTCGACGACCGTTCGCAGAATCTAGAATTTTTCATCCAAAAAGCGAAACGGATCAATAGCTATTATGAGGCCATGATTTCCTCGTTTGGTATAATGATCAAGGGGATGGAACGCGAACAGTTTCTACAATACCGAATGGCACTGCTTCCGGCCAGCGGCTTCCAATCTGCCCAGTTTCGCATGATTGAAATTTATGCCACGCCATTGGAAAACTTGGTGCACCATAGTAAGCGGGACCAATTTTCGCCAAAAAACAGCATTGAAGAACTCTACGAACAGATTTATTGGAAAAAAGGCGCGACCGATTTGGCTACCGGTGAAAAAACCCTTACGTTGAAGCAGTTTGAGTATCGGTATACCCCACGATTGATACGGATTTCCAAACAGGTGAGCAACAATACCATAAATCACAAATATCTAGGTCTTTCTCCGGAGAAAAAAGATAATAAAGCGCTTATCAAAGCGTTAAAGACATTAGATATCAACGCGAACATCAACTGGCCCTTGATGCATATGGGAGCTGCCCATCGACATTTGGCCAACGACAAGGGCGAAATAGAGGCCACAGGGGGTACGAATTGGAAAGAATTCTTACCGCCCGATTTCCAGAAGATCATATTTTTTCCGGAAATATATTCTAAACAAGAGTTAAATGATTGGGGAAAACAGTGGGTAGACCATATCTTTAATCCCGATAAAAAATAAGGAGCTATAATGCAAAAATACTGGGGCATCATCTTAATACTGGCGCTATCTTTTTCCTGCAAGGATAATAAAGATGCCGAGCCGGACTTACTGGAATCACAAAGGGAAATTGCCTCTATTGTGCCCATTAAAAAGCCTATAGTCAAACAATTCGGGTTCGACCTTGATGAATTTACGGTGCAGCAAGACACGGTCAGAAGAGGAGATAGCTTCGGGGAGCTGATGTTGCAACACAAAGTGGAGTATCCTAAAATCTACAAAATCTCACAGGAATACCGCGATACGTTCGATGTTCGGAAAATCCGAGTGGGCAATCCTTATCTCATCCTCAAATCAAAAGACACCACACAAAGTGCGCAAATCTTTATTTATGAGAACGACGCGATAAACTATACGGTGGTAGATTTGCGGGATAGTGTAAGGGCATACAAAGAACGAAAAAAAGTAAAATATGTAGAGAAAGAGCTATCCGGAGTTATAGAAACAAGTTTATCGGATGCACTATTGCAGCAGGGAATAGATTATATGGTTACCCATAATTTGGCCAATGTCTATGCTTGGACCATCGATTTTTCAAGGCTTCAAAAAGGAGATAGATTTAAGGTGCTGTACAAGGAGAAGTTTATTAACGATTCCATCTACGCGGGATCCGAGCCTGTTGAAGCCGCTTATTTCGAACATAACGGAAAACCGATTTATGCATTCGCCTATGAAAATGATTCGCTAAAAAATATAGTTGATTATTTTGACGAAAATGCCAACAACTTGAGAAGAACTTTCTTAAGAATGCCTGTTGAATTCGGAAGATTGTCCTCAAGATATAACCTAAAACGAAAAATACGGTATTATGGCAACCGCGTTAGACCGCACAGAGGTACGGATTACGCGGCACCAGTAGGCACCCCGATTATGGCGACTGCCGATGGTACCGTAACCGAATCGACCCGAAAGGGAGGTAATGGTAAATATGTAAAAATCCGCCACAACGGCACCTATTCCACCCAGTACCTACATATGAAAAAGCAGAAGGTAAAAAGGGGGGACTACGTAAGACAGGGCGACGTTATCGGATGGGTCGGTATGACTGGCAATACCAGCGGCCCCCATGTGTGTTACCGATTTTGGCGACATGGTAGTCAGGTAGATCCGTTGAAGGAAGAACTTCCAAAGGCCGAGCCTCTGGCCGAGACCTTACAGCCCGATTATTTCGAATATATCACATCGATCAAGGACCAGCTGGATTGTATGGAATATCCTGAAAAGCCGGTCGATGAAGAGGCGGACGCAGAAGATTTGGCTTCCCTCGATAAATAAAACCGCTTATTCACGGGCGCAATTCTCCGAAATAATTTATTTAAGCTCTTTTATCTTATACTTCTCGCAGTCTTTTAAGAGTTGCAACGATATTTTCATACTTCTTGATAACCTGCTTATAACTTCTTGTCCGGCAGGTACGGGTAATCCCAATTTTCTGTTAATTTTGCATTGACGTTAATTAACGTTCTCTTAATGTTGGAGAGCAAAAAATGCGTCACTTTTGCGGCAAAATTGAAAACTAACAAACACTCAAGAAAATGAAAAAATTCTACTTCGCAATGGCTGCGTTCTTAATGACGGTCGTTGTTTTTTCGCAGGGAACGATTACGGGGACTGTAATTGATGGGGAAACCAACGAACCTTTGCCAGGCGCCAGTGTCGTCGTTCAAGGCTCGCAAATCGGAACTTCCACTGATTTTGATGGCAAATTCACCATTGAAATTTCAACAAATACCGGAACCTTAGCTATTTCATACATCGGTTTTGTTTCAAAGAGGATACCTTTCACTGGTCCTGGGGAAATACAACAAATAATACTTCAACCTGATGCCGAGGAATTAGATGGCGTCGTAGTTGTTGGAACCGGAATTATTGACCTTGCTAGAGATAGGAAAACCCCAATAGCCGTATCTACGATTCCCGCTTCCATTATCCAAGAAAAAATCGGAACACAAGATGTGGTAATGACCTTGGTAAACACGCCATCGGTTTATGTTGCCGGGCAGTCGGGAGGATATGGAGATTCTAGAATGGCAGTAAGAGGTTTTGGACAAGACAATACGGCTTTCCTACTAAACGGCCAGCCGATTAATGGTATGGAGGATGGTTTAATGTACTGGTCGAACTGGTCAGGTATGTCAGATATCGCCAATGGCATTCAGATTCAGCGCGGTTTGGGTTCGTCGAAGCTGGCGATTTCTTCGGTAGGAGGTACGGTTAACTTCGTGACCAAGGCTACCGATATGAACGAAGGCGGTTTTGCTGCTTACCAAATGGCAAATGACAGCTATTATAAAGGCACAATGGCTTATAGTACGGGAATTAATGAAGGGGGCTTCGGCGCAAGTGTAATGCTAAGCCACTGGCAAGGTAACGGATATAACGATGGAACCAAAGGACAGGGTCAAAACTATTTTATTTCTTTCGGGTATAGGCCCAACGATCTGCACAACTTCAACTTTTTGATTACAGGAGCTCCTCAACACCATGATCAGAATTTCTCAAAAGATATTTCCGACTATCTCGAATTTGGCAGAAAATACAATAATAACTATGGATATTTAGGGGATGAATATATTACTGAAAGACGTAATTACTATCATAAACCTGTAGCCAACCTAAACTGGGATTTTAATATAAGTGATCGCTCTCAATTATCGACCGTACTGTATGCCTCTTGGGGTCGTGGTGGTGGTACTGGTAACGTGGGTAGTCGTGAACGTACCGACGATGGTTACGTGAATTGGAATGCAATCCAACAAAATAACCTGAACAGTGCCGATGGCTCCGCCACCTATGCTATCAGAGCGTCTGCCAACAACCATGCTTGGTACGGTATGGTTTCAAATTTTAACTATGAGATTACCGAGAACCTAGATTGGAACGTGGGCTTTGATCTAAGATCATACAAAGGCAACCATTTCAGACAGATTATCAATCTATTGGGAGCAGATTATTTTAATGATACGGGGAATGTTAGATTTCCTGCAGGTAATCAAATATCCGCTACCTATAAAGCAAACCCTTGGAGCGCCCTTACCAATTATGCAGAAGAGGGAGAGCGATATGCATGGGACTATGACGAACGCATTAACTACGGCGGTATCTTTTCTCAAATCGAGTATGCAAAAGACGGTTTTTCAGCCTTTTTCCAAGGCTCTTTGTCGAACCAATCACATATACGTTGGGATCGTTATCAATATGACGAGGCCAATGAAGAGTCTGAAAAGGTTACGAATGCTGGGTTCAATGTGAAGCTCGGGGGCAGCTATGAGCTGAACGATAAAAATTCGGTATATGTAAATACCGGGTATTATAATCGACAGCCTTATCACGATAATGTATACCTGAATTTTGGCAATGAAGTGAACCCCTTGACCGAGAACGAAAAAATATTTGGACTTGAAGCGGGCTATTCCTTAAGATTGAACAACTTCTCAGCTAACCTGAATCTTTACAGAACCTCTTGGAAAGACAGGGTCGCAACCTCCTCTAGCTTTAATGATGCGGACGAACAAGAATTTACGTCCAATTTTGGTGTGGAACAATTACATTCAGGCTTGGAAATCGATTTTAAGGCAAGACCAATAGATAATTTTTCTCTCAGAGGATTCTTATCAGTAGGTAACTGGGAGTATAAAGGATCGGCAAGAACTAGGGTTACCGATGAGGACAGGAATATTCTTAGCGAAGAATCAGAAGATGTTGATGGTGGAAAAGTAGGTGATGCCGCACAATTCACCCTTGGCCTCGGTGGCGATTATGACATCACAGAAAGAATTTCTGTGGATGCCGATTACAGATTCTACGACAAACTCTACGCCAATGTCGGTGCAATAAAAGAGAATTTAGAACTGCCAAGTTTTGGTCTTGTTGATTTAGGAGCTACTATCGGTCTAATTAAGACTACTGGAAGCAATAAGGGTCTAAGTCTTCGAGTAAACGTGAATAACGCATTTCATAAGATTTATCTATCCGAACTGAGGGATGCTAATTTTGTGGAACCCGGTGATGAAACTTATCAAGGAATTAATGTTTCTAACTCGGGTTACTTTGGTCTTGGAAGAACCTGGAACGTCGGTTTGCGTTATACATTCTAAACAATAATGATATTTCAGATTTACAACCCTGCTTTACGGCAGGGTTTTTTTGTCTCACAAATTTCAGTACTTTAGCTTTTAAATCAAATTTTATGTACGAAACCATACAAATCGTTCACTCCTATTTAGCTTATGTTGTATTGGCCATCCTATTCTTGGCTGTTGCCAACGCTATTATGGGCTGGGTCAACAACAAGATGTTCACCATGGAAAAAGACCTACGCCTCAGTCTTTTCGCCTTAATATTCTCACATATCCAGCTTTTGGTAGGGCTTTTGCTATTTTTTATATCCCAAAATGGTCTAAAAGCGATACAAAGCCTTGGTATGGGAGGCCTAAACGCTCCCGCAAGATTATTGGCCGTAGAGCACCCGTTTATCAATATCATTGCTATCGTATTAATTACCATTGGCTGGTCGCGCCATAAAAAGTTTATGGAAGCCCGAAAAAAATTCAAGAGCATAACTATTTTTTACGGCCTAGGCTTGGTCCTGATTTTAAGCCGGATTCCTTGGAATCAATGGTTCGATTAAACAAGCATTTATCAGTCATTCTCGCCCCTCTGCTTCGCTTAGGATACGCTGCGGCGGGAATGTGTTTAATACTACCGAAATGTCTAATACTAATGCCTTTACAGCCTTGCATCCGACAAGCGACCAGAGGAGCGAAAGAAATGCACAGTTTCCGCAGGCTGAGGGATTGTCCGCGGATAACAGAACACTTAAAACTAAAATTCAAATGATGAAAAAACTTACATTACTCACCGCAATCCTTTTGACAACTTTTACTTTCGCCCAGAAGAAAGATCTCTTCAACGGCAAAAACCTTGACGGCTGGACGGTCTATGGTACCGAAAAATGGTACGTCGAAGACGGACTTTTAGTCTGCGAAAGTGGCCCTGATGCAAAGTACGGCTATCTGGGGACAGATGAACACTATAAAAACTTCGAGCTTACCTTAGAGTTTAAACAAGAAGCCGATGGCAATAGGCGGAGTCTTTATCCGTTCTAATATCGAGGGCACCACAATCAGTGGTTGGCAAGTTGAGGTCGCCCCTCCAGGACATGATACTGGTGGTATTTATGAATCTTACGGCCGAGAATGGCTCATAAAGCCCGACCCCGAAAAGGACAAGGCCCTAAAAATGGGCAAATGGAACAAGATGAAAATCCGGGTCGATGGCGATACCGTGACCACTTGGCTCAACGGCACCGAAATGGTAACGCTCACCGATGAAAAGATTGGTGAAGGTGAAGGCAGTATTGCTTTGCAGATTCATGATGGCGGTGGGATAAAAGTGAAGTGGCGGAATATTAAGATTAAGGAGTTGGATTGATACGTTATTGCGAGTCCCTTTTTCTGCTAGGCGGCAATCTGTTGAACCTTCTGCGAGGCTGAACAGATTGCTTCACTTCATTCGGAATGACTTTTACTTGGGCTTCACTCCAAATGAAAAGTCGGTGGAGGCTTCCCGAATTAAATACACATAAACCGGAAAATGATCCGAATACCCCCCAGCATAGCTCCCACCGGCATAAGTTCGGAACGGATACCCTTTATATTGCCCCTTTTTTGAGACGAGATAGGTTGCATTGAACACCCCGGCCTTCCAGAATCGGTACTCTCCATTTTCGGGACTTAGTATGTTTTCAGTAAAATAAATCTGATCAAAAAGATTCCACTTATCCCTATAGGCCAAGGAACCGATTCCTTTTCGGTAAAGATTCTCCATGGGATTGAAGAGGCCTGGTGATTCCGGGAGCCCATCCTTTGGGGCCGTTCTTTTTCCACCTGCCTCCCTGTCGCTGTTTGGTTTATCGAACTCCTTTTCTTTGCCATCCCCACTCTTTTCCCTCTTCTTTTTTCCTATCCATTTCCATAAGCGTTTAGGCTTTACTTCACCCTCGGCTTTATCCGATTCTTCGGGGTCAGGATTCGTCCTCAGTATCTTTTTAAAGCTATCGTTGTCGGGGTCATCGTTAAAGTCACCCATACCGACAATTTTAGCCGAAATATCCAATTTTTGTACAGAATCAATAATCCGTCGGCTAAGTTTGGCGGCGGCCATACGATTGGGTCTGCTCCGTGCCTCTCCACCACTTCGGGAGGGCCAGTGGTTGACCATAAAGTAGTACTGCTCATCGTCTAAAAGTCCCCCGACAATCAACTGGTCGCGGGTGTAGTTGCGTTCTCCGTCGTCGTTGATCAGCAATAATCTACGGCTGTCAAACGAAGTGGGTAGAAATACCGATTTTTTATAGAGCAGCGCCACATCGATACCCCGTTCATCGGGCGAATCAAAATGGACGATACCGTAGTCTTTAGCCACCAAGCTAGAATGGTTGACCAAATCTTCTATGACTTTTAGATTTTCAACTTCGCAAATACCAATAATATCGGGCGAAGTTTTCGTGACTTCCGAACCGATTTCGGACAATACTCTCGTAAGATTGTCCAATTTTTTGTTGTAGCGCTCAAGGGTCCAGTTATCCTTTCCTTCGGGCGTACGGTCGTCGTCAAAGATTAGGGTATCGTTTTCAGTGTCGAAAAGGTTTTCGAGATTATAGAAGGCAACGGTTCTTATCTTGTATTGCTTTTCTTCTTGGGCGGCCCCAAAAAAAGAAAGTATAGAAAAAGTAATTAGCAGTATGATTTTCATTGAATTACGCATATAAAAATCCCAATTAACGAATAAACAATCGTTTCAAGGGATTTTTTTGTTCAAAGGATATGTTACTCGATAACTTGTCAAACTTCACCGATAACCAAACCCGACTCGATGCGATTTTTGACTGTTTTTGTATTGATTTTCGTCTTTCCTTTTGCCCTACTGGCGCAAGAAAACACTGCAGTTTCGGGAACGGTTTTAGATACGCGCACCAAAGAACCGATTATCGGTGTCACCGTCACTATCGAAACACACAAGATTTCAAAAACCACGGATAGCAACGGCCAATTTCAAATCGCCATTCCTTCCCAAGGAGATTACATTTTGAATATTACGGCATCCGATTTTATCGTGAAAAGGATTCCAATAAGCCTCGAAGGCCAAAACCTCGATTTAGGCATAGTGTATCTAGAAAAGGATATCGCGACAGAACAGACCGACAATCTCATCAGCCTTACCGAATCTGAACTTTTGGATGATGAGATCAACTCTAATTCTTCAGCCCTGTTACAGGCTACCCGCGATGTTTTTCTGAACCGTGCCGCCTTTGATTTCGGACAGGCTTTCTTTCGTGTCCGTGGCTACGATTCCCAAAACGGTAAGGTACTGGTTAACGGCATTCCCATGAACAAATTCTATGACGGCCGTCCGCAATGGAATAATTGGGGAGGCTTAAATGATGTAACGAGAAACCAACAGTTTAGTAATGGCTTGGCCGCTTCCGATTTTACGTTCGGCGGAATCCTCGCCAATACCAATATCGATACACGACCTTCCGGGATGCGGCCCGGCACACGGTTATCCGCATCCGCATCGAACCGTACTTATGCCGGACGGTTGATGGCAACTTACAGCTCCGGACTACAGAAGAACGGACTCGCCTACAGTGTTTCAGCTTCCCGAAGATGGGCGAAACAAGGCTATATCGACGGCACGCTGTACGACGCCTATTCGGCTTTCGGAGCGTTGGAGTACCGTTTCAACGAAAGCAATAGTCTAAACTTTACCGGAATATTAGCCTCGAACCGCCGTGGCCGATCTTCGGCAATCACCGAGGAAGTTTTTGAATTGGTTGGTAAGCGCTACAATCCCTATTGGGGTGAACAGAATGGGGAAATTCGGAATTCAAGGGAACGCAAGATTGCAGAACCCATATTGATGCTGAACCACTTTTATGTATCTGATGTTTTCATCTTGAATACGGGTATCTCCTATCAATTCGGTACCAATGCGCGTAGCCGGTTGGGCTATTATAACGCGCCAAATCCGGATCCTACCTATTATCGATATCTCCCCAGTTTCTTTGTAAACAGTCCGATCGGCGCCAATTTTATCAGTGCCAATACTTCCAAAGAGGGATTTTTAGAAAACCCGCAGCTTGATTGGCAAAAGGTCTACACCGCCAATGCGCGTGAAAAGGCAGCCTATGTTTTATATGATGATGTTGCCAATGACACACAGTTTACTGGAAATACAGTCGGTAATTGGATCATCAACGACCGCCTTCAAGCCGACTTCGGGTTGACTTATAAAAAATTGAATTCTGAAAATTATGCCAAAATAAACGATTTGTTGGGTGCGGATTTCTATGAGGATATTGATCCGTTTTCCGACACACAGAACGATGTTACTGGAGAAGTCCAGAAAGGGGAAGATGCTATTTTCAGCTATAACTATAGGATGGCTGCCGCCCAAGCCGACGGCTTCACCCAATTCAGATATACCCATACCAAGTGGAATGCCTTTTTCGCAGGAAATTACTCCACGACCAACTATCAGCGTGAAGGTTTTTTTCAAAATGAAAGGTTTCCGGATAGCTCGCTAGGGGAAAGCGACAACGCCAAATTTTCTGATTACGGAATCAAATCTGGATTCACATATAATCTGACGGGTAGGCATGGGGTGAGCGCCCAAGCCGCTTATTTAACGCGCCCGCCGGTACTACAGAACGTATTTATCAATCCCCGGGAAAATAACCGAATCGTTCCCGATATTCAAAGCGAGACCGTATCGACCGTTGACCTGAGCTATTATCTCCGTCTTCCAAAATTGACAGGAAGGCTCACCGGATTTTACACTCGTTTTCAAAATACTACTGATATCAATTTCTTCTTCGTCGATACCGGAGTAGGTTCCGATTTTGTTCAAGAAGTACTTACCGATCTCGATAAGCTGCACATGGGCACCGAATTGGGGCTGGAATACCAAGTTTCATCGTCGGTAAAGCTGACCGGAGTAGCCGCAGTAGGAAAATATCTGTATGCCAGCAACCCCGACCTCACCATAAACTTCGATACCGCGGGGCGGGAAGAAGACCTGATCAATTTGGAAGGCAATAGCGATCTCGGCATTGCCAATATCAAAGATTTACGATTGTCGCAGGGCCCGCAACAGGCCTATGCTATAGGTGTTGAATATCGCGACCCAAAATATTGGTGGGTAAGTATGACCGCTAATTATTTGGCCGATAACTACGCCGGTATATCGGCCATCACAAGAACGCAAAGTTTCTATCTAGACCCCGAGACAGGACAGGATTTTCCCGAGGCAACGGAAGAAAATGTAAACAAGTTGTTGGGACAAAAACCTTTGGATAATTTCTACTTGCTAAATCTGGTAGGAGGAAAGTCGTGGCTCAAAAAGGGAAAATACATCAGTGTGTTCGCCAGTGTCAACAACTTGTTCGATAACGTATTTCGAACCGGTGGCTATGAACAAAGTAGAAACGGGAATTACGGACAGCTAAAACAGGATAATCTCAGCGGAACGCCTTCTTTCGCCCCAAAATATTGGTACGGCTATGGGCGCACGTATTTTTTGAATTTTGCCTATAGCTTTTGAATGGATAGACCTATCAGGTTTCTCCAGGAGTATGCTGATCGGCTTTGTTTATACGATGGTTCACTACTTGATTGAAAGGACGCGAAAATATAGAATAATGAAAAAGCTCACAATCAAAATTTGTTCGGTACTACTCGGTACTATTTTTCTATACGGCTGCACCAAATCCCGCAACTTCGACCCACCACCCACCGATTGCAACGCAGATTTAACAGCCAACACCACCTACAACGAAGTAAAAAGCCTATACGTAGACCAAACCTTTCAAATTCAACAAGAACTGATTATCGAAGGCTACGTAAATTCTTCGGATGAGGCTGGTAATTTTTTCAGCGTGCTTCATTTTCAAGATAGTCCAACGAATCCGACCGAAGGTTTTGAGGTCGAGATCGACCTTCGCGATTCACATTTGTTCTATCCCGTTGGCAGTAAGATTTATATCAAATTGAAAGGCTTGTACCTGGGAAGAAGTAAAGATGTATTTAAGATCGGCGGTGTTTTCACTTCCTTCGGGAATGCATCCGTAGGCAGATTGCCATCCACAGTGGTCGATAACCATGTTTTTGTGGCCTGTGATGGAAAGGTAGAGGTTGCGCCTACCAAAATATCCCTTCCAGACATCCCAAAAAATCTCACGAATACTCTTGTACGACTTGATGGATTTGAATTGTCCGAAGCCGATTTGGGTAAAGCTTTTGCCGTTGAACGTAAAGAAACCGAGCGTAAATTGACCGACTGCAACGATAACGAACTCGTTATGCTCAACAGCGGATTCTCCGATTTTCAGTCCGAACTACTTCCAGAAGGCAACGGAAGTATCACTGGTGTATTGTTACGGGAAAATGAACAGTATCGTTTGGCGGTTCGCAGTTTGGGGGATATTGATTTTGGCAATGAGCGCTGTGCAGAGCTGGTGGATGAATTTGCGTCTACCAACATTTTCATTTCTGAACTGGCAGATCCCGACAACAACATAACGGCCCGTTTCGTGGAACTGTACAACTCGGCCAAAGAGCCGTTGAATTTAAAAGGATGGACGTTACGTCGCTATACCAATGCGAACACTGAGATCAGCTCGACCGTAGACCTGTCCGATTTTACAATCGGTGCCGAAGGTACGCTCGTCATCTCACCGAACGGGACCGAGTTTGAAGCCGTTTATGGCTTTGCCCCAGATCTGGCCGTCGGCAAAAACAGTCCCGCAGACTCCAACGGAGATGATAATCTCGAGCTTGTTGATGCGTTCGGAGCGGTCGTAGATGTATTTGGAGTAGTCGGTGAAGATGGTACGGGTACAAATCACGAATTCGAGGATGGCAGGGCCGTGCGAAATGCGAACATAACGGAAGGAAACCCGGTGTACACTTCTAGCGAATGGGCGATCTATAACGATTCGGGCGATTCAGGCACGATTAAAGAACCTCAGATTGCGCCCCAAGATTTTACGCCGGGTACAGCTGAATAGGTATGTGTGCTAAAAAAGATGAGTCAAGGTCTATAGTCGGAATTTTACAATATTCCGATTATGTTATGTGTCAGAGACGGAAGGTAAAAGGTAAAGGAGGGTTTCTAAGAAGTTTTCGGTAAAAAGAGTCTATCCGATCAGGAGTATCCCAAGTGATTTCGGCAAAGAAAGCTCATCCTATAAGTGACACGGGCCCTAAACAAGAATTCCATGCAAATCATCCACGGAAACCGGTTTGATCAAGTAGTTGGCTTCCAGACCAAAAGTTTTGGCCTTTTCTATATCCCTCACATCTATAGACGAGGTCATGATAAAAATCTTCGGCCGTTTCTTTTCCGTGGGTAGCAGCTTAGTAAATTCATCCATAAATCCCCAACCGTCCAGTACGGGCATGTTCAAATCGATAAAAATCAAGGTAGGTAAATCTGAGCCATCCTCCAGTAATTGCCCGAAATTTTCTAGAGCGTCAAGTCCGTTTTCAAAAATCGACAAATTCGCGGTAAAACCAATAGTCGCCATGGTCCTTTTAAGGCCAAAAACGGCAATGGCATCGTCATCGATAATACAGGTTTGGCTATACGCTGTCATTGAGGCTTTAGTTACGTACATGGATTTTAAAAAGCATTTTCAAGAACACCACACAGATCTTCATTAGATATTGGCTTGAGAATATAGTTGTTCACCACTTTATAATTTTTGATGCGTTCGAGATCTCGTGGGTCCACCGAAGAACTGATGATGTAGATGATCACCTTTATCCTGTTATGATTGGGAATTTTTACAAAATCCTCCAAAAATTCCCATCCGTTCATAATGGGCATGTTTAAGTCTAAAAAGATAACCGCCGGAAGTTTTTCTCCTTTGGCGGTAATATCGTTAAGCCCGTCAATGGCGTCCTGGCCATTTTCGAACACCAAAACGGTTTCACAAAAGTCGACCTCTGCCATAAGGCGCTTCGTGCCATAGATGAAAATAGGGTCATCGTCTATGATACAGGCTGTTTCAATTTTTTTCATTTTCAGATTTTCTTTTTTGTAGCAATTAGATCAGTTTTTTAGGTGTCGTCAGACTCAAAGTACAATTTAAATGTGGTGCCGACATTTACGGTGCTCTCCACTTCTATCTTTCCATTCATTGCCTCAATCTGGTTTTTTGTAATGAACAGCCCTATTCCCTTCGCATCCTTATTACGATGAAAGGTCTTATACATGCCGAAAAGTTTATCGCCGTGCCTATCCAGGTCGATACCGAGACCATTGTCCGAAAACGTGAGGACGATCTTGTCATCTGTTTCTTCGGAAGATATTTTTATAATAGGAGACCTTTCGGGTGAGCTATACTTAATGGCATTCGTAAAAAGATTCAGAAAAATACTATCCAAATATGCCGATATTCCCTTGATATTTAAGTTTTTGTGGATATTTATATGGCATACCGCATTTTTTTCCTGTAATAGAAGGCCTAGGTTTTTTTCGACGTTCTTAATGGTCTTGTGAAGGTTTACGCACTTCATTTCGTCGAGCGCGTCTACTTTTACCTGTACCACTTCATTCAAATGCAACACGGTTTCATTAAGGCTTTCGGAAGCTTCACAGAGCATGTTCACCAAATTCTTGCGCTCGTTTTCATTTTTCTCGGTACATAAAAACCCGGAAAGCATCGACAGGTTACTGGAATGTGACCGTAGATTATGCGAAACAATATGCGCAAAGTTTAACAGGCTATCGTTCTGTTTAGAAGTAACTTCGACCAATCGGGTCAATTTCTTTTCCGCATTTATCCGTGCGGTAATATCCATGATTTGCGATATAAAATGAGAGAGCTCGCCATTGACTTTTTTTACGGCAGTAACCGCTATAATGACATATACGATCCGTCCGTTTTTATGATTGTACCGTTTTTCGATTTGATAGCTTTCCCTTTCACCATTAATCAATTCCTGAAATAGCACCATGTCTTTTTCTATGTCCTCATGGTATGTGACCTGACTAAAGGTCAAACGCTTCAATTCCTCTTCCTGATAACCCAAACTGTTACAAACGCTTTGATTGACTTTGATCCATTTACCGTTGAGATCGACGATGGCCATACCGATGTTGGAACTTTCGAAGGCGGACTCAAAAGATTCCTCGCTTTTTCTCAACTTCATCTGGGCGGTCTTCAGTTCGGTAACGTCCCAATTGGTACCCGTCATTTTAATGGCATTGCCATCGGCGTCGCGTTGCATTACAATTATACCCCGTATATGTCGTATTTCACCGTTTGGCCAGACGACCCGAAATTCGCTATCGAAGCTTTTCTCCCCTGATATGGCCATTGCGACTTCGTTATCACAACGTTCTATATCCTCTGGATGTAAACCTGAGCGCCAAGCTTCATATTCACCTGTAAAGTCATCCCTATCGACACCATATATACGATACATACTGTCATCCCAATCCAATACATTATTGACAATGTCGAAATTGAAAATGCCAAAGTTTGCTCCCAAGGTGGCGGCCGTTAATTTGTCTGTAACCTCTTTATAGTTTAAGGCAAATTTCTTTTTTTCATCGATGTCTTGAAATGTACCGTAAATACGTACACATTTGCCTTCAACGATTTCTACCTCGCCCTTGGACCTTACCCATAGTTCATTTCCTTGCGCGGTAACTATAATCAGTTCGGTATCCCAAGGTGTGCCATCGCTCATTGCTTCGCTTACCAATCGCATTATTTCATTCCTATGTTGGCCTTCTTTATAAAAATTGATGCCTTCTTCTAGATCGGGCACGTAATCTTCCGACACCTCATGAATTTCTTTGGTGACTTGAGTCCAATAGACAGTATTGGTTGATAAATCAACTTCCCAACCCCCAATACGGGCGACCCTTTCGGCCTTCATCAATAGTTCTTCCCTGCGTTTGGTCTCTGTTATATCTTCTTGCACGATGATGAGTCCGCTAATGGCGCCGTTTTCATCTCTCCAAGGGTTTATTTTCCATTTCAACCATTGAATGCTGCCATTAGGATATATGAATTTCTTCCCCTCGTTCCGGCTTGATTTTCCAGTGAGGCAATCGGCGTGTATATTCCTGAGTTCATCAGGTGTTTCGGGAAGTATATCGTAGTAAGACCTGCCGACAATGGAATCTTCGTTTGGGCAAAAATCCTGTAACCATGTTTGCGAACAGCCTACAAAGCACATATTGGTATCTAGAATCGCAATGGTCGCAATAGAATCTTTGATAAGAAAATTAATGGATAAAGTTTCCAATATGGTAAAAGGTTAGGTTGACAAAAATATGATTATTATTATAACGTAAGAAATTACCTAAAAATTGTTAGGAATTTATTTAGATGTCTTGGATTGTGGGTTTACGCTATTTGAATAGGAGAAAACTATCGCGTAATAATATTCTAATACAGAATATCTATGGATCCCCTCTCGTTTTTAATACTTTTAAAACGTTGTATTTAATGGCTTATTGCTCTTGAGAAGCCTTAATGGCTTAGACATCATGGATAAAAGAAAGTAAAGCTTTGGAAGATGGGATGGTTTCATAAGTAGGGAGATTGTCCGCTACATGCCCGATATAGGTGGAGAGTACCACACAGGTTTAACCCAAATTGAGTTTTGTCTAAAAGTTGAAAAGAAATCTTCGGGACATCCTAGTGCGTTTTTTTAACTTTATCCTCAAAAACTATCCCTATAAAACAATATAATCCGATCTGATCAGTTTCATAAGTAAGGCCGGAAAGAATTTTACGGCCTAGCATTGTGAAAAGCTTCCCGCCGAAGTCTATGCCGCGCATTTCGACTTTTGTATATATTGAGCGAAGTCGTAATAGCGAAACAAACTTCGCCGAATTGCGGGAACGATAAAAAAATTTGAATTGAAAAAGCGACTTTGGCTATGGAATATCTTGGCGGTACTGACCGTCATCGTCTGTCTATTGGCGTTCGTCATGCATTATAAAAACTGGACTTTCACCGACACCAATGAAATGAAAATCCTCTCCGGATTCTACTATAAAAAGTTGAATTACTCGGAGTTGGATAGCGTCAAGTTCGTAGAAAAGATTCCACCAATGGAACGTCTAAACGGTTTTTCCGCCCAAGAAAAAGGAAAGGGAATCTACAGGGAATTCAAGGATTCGCTCACCGATAAGAAAGTCTACGTGTTTGTCGATAATTTTTCTAATCAAAAAATTGCGGTAACGTATCAAGATTCCCTCAAATTATACCTTAATTTTAAGGATTCGGTCGAAACTCAAAAGATATACCAGTTCTTGACGGATAGAATTCCGGAGGTCTCCAAATAATCACGGTATATTTTTTGAACATCGGATATTCCCTGAACTTCAAAAAAGCGCCGTTGATATGAAATTATCTTCTTTTTTCCTTTTTCTTCCTTTATTTACGACCGCACAATTTAATCTTACGGTTACCGTCAAGAACGTTGAATCGAACGATGGAAAAGTCAGTGTAGCCGTATATGAGAATGCGGAGAATTTCCTAAAATTTGATAAGGTTTTCAAGGCCGACAGTGCGCCTAGCCATAAAGGAAGTACCGAAGTTGTGATCAAAGATCTGCCAGAAGGCAAGTATGCCGTTGCAGTCTTTCACGATGAAAACGACAATGATGAACTTGACACGAACATATTAGGTATGCCAAAAGAGCCGTTAGGATTTTCAAGAGGGAAGATGAAAACTTTCGGTCCGCCAAGTTTTGATGAATGCGCGTTTGAGCTTACTTCCGATCAATCGATATCAGTGTCCATTAAATAAATTGCTCGTAAAAAGATGATAGTGATTTTGGTCCATTCCAATAAACATCCCAGAAACCCTATCTTTGGCTCAAAGACAATGATATGGTTCTAATCGCCCAATCCATCGGCGCACTATACGGACTTCTCGCCGTAATTTTCGGCGCTTTCGGCGCACATGCCCTTAAAAAATCTTTCTCGGAAGAACAGCTGAAAAGTTTCGAGACCGGGGTCAAGTACCAGATGTACCATGCCCTTGTTTTGGTTATGCTAGGCTTCAATTTCAATTTGGATACTTCCCCACAGAAATTCATGGTCTATTGTTTTCTAATCGGTACGTTTCTTTTTTCGTTCAGCATTTATGGGCTGACCATAAGCGCATCCAAAGGAAAAAAATGGAAGTTTCTTGGACCGATTACACCTTTGGGAGGTTTGCTTCTAGTAGTCGGTTGGGGGTTGTTGCTATATCAGTTTATTGGGCGGTACTTCTGAATTAAAAAAGGACTTTATCTTAAGTTCATTCAAATCAAAAATCTGCGTGTCGCACTCAGGTAGGCCATCGGACGTCGTTCTGCCATACATAATCTCATAAAATAACCTTGATGTTCAATCTATAAGCTCCGCCTGCGAAGTAAACGCCCTAATCGCCTGATTCGGCTCGATAATATTATATCCTTTCCAAAACTCGGGGTCGTAGTTGGGCATATAGGTCGGCAGTACTTCGTTATTTTCTTTAAAATCTTCGAACTGCCCTTCATTGATAGATTCTTCGTCGAACACGACCAGTTCGTAGCGGTTGACATTGCCGAAAGCCATGTCAACTTTCATCGACAGTTCGTTCTGTTTTCTTCGACCTTTTACATTTTTGTTCTTTTCTATGATTTTTAACGGCCTTTTGACACCTGCCCGTACCCCTTTGATAATGTCGTAGTACCGCAGTTGGTATTTTTGGTCGCTGCCTTTGGCGAACAGGATGCTGCCTTTGGCCAGATATTCGTTGATGGAAACGCCGAGCAGTTTGAGATTCCGCAAGGGCTCGGTGTTTTCGAAATCCATTCGTATCAGGGCAAAATCGTCTGCATTGATGTACAGCTTTCCTTTGTATTCCGGTGAACCGTCGGGTACAAAATCGATAACGTAGACCGCCTGGTCACCGAGATAGGTAAAATTTTCAAGGTTGAGCTTGTATCTCCCCGGCTTGAAAATGACGTTGTAGTCCGTACCATTGAAAATCGGTAGGTTTTCGTACAGGTCGCCCAGTACCCTCCTTTTATAGCCTGAAAAGTTTTTCCGACGTTCTTCCTTTTGCTTTTTTTCTTCTTCCAACCTTTCGTTGAGAGCGGCCACATCGGTGGAATCTATATCCTCTTTGAACAGATCTCCCATCTCTTCCGCATCGATTTTAGTACCGAAAATCCATCCGGATTTTATTTTGAAGTACGAGTCGGACTTAATATTCTCCTTTACGATCTGATTGAACTTCTCCTCCAATTTTTCCACATCGAGGTTTTTGTCTTTATCGTACATTTCGGAGGCCTTGATTAAATCCAGTTTTTGTTCGTCGGCATCGTCGTTGCCGTAAAGGTCACCTAGCATTTCAGTGTAATAGGTATTTTGTTTTGGGAAAGATTTGATGACACTGTCCAAAAAACTCTCATTGAAGGCCTCAATGGTCGATGCCTTAAGTTCGTAATCGGTTTTTAGCACCTTGTTTTGATAAGTTTCCCGTAGGAACACCCGCTTCTTGGTAAATTCGGTATAGTAGTTTTTCAGGATGTTCTCTTCGACCTTTTCGATAATTTCCCTAGGGGTGTATTCTTTGTTCGAAACGATGACCTCTTTGAGTTCAATGGCTTTTGGCCGTAAAACAATCACGCTATCGGTGAACTCGTCGATAGGTTTTCCTATGGATTCATAGCCGATGCTGGAGATATACAGGGTATCACTTTGTTCAATGTTTTTGTCGAACGAAAAGCTGAACCGCCCCTCTTCATTGGTTATCATACCCTTGTTGTTAAGCTGAACGGTCGCGTACGGAACGGGTTTTTTGGTGACGGAATCGACGATAACCGAACTCAGGCTTTGTGAATGCAGCGGAGCGGTGGCATCCAATAGGAGAAGAAGTAAGCTGAGTTTTCTGAGGTTTGGCATCGACGTTCGGCGTTGTTTCCTCAAAAAAGGGGTATGAAGCCCAACGGTGCGAAAACGTACGCTAAGGTGTTCAACCCTCTGTATATTCGCCAATTGGGCCAATGGAACGGTAACTGTCATCAAGGACCATCTGTTATTTAAATTAATAAATGGTCGCGGTGAAGGAGAGGTATCAAGCCTTTACCTGCGAAAAACTATGCAAGCCTGCAATCCCATTCATATAGGGAAGGGGCGGCACTTAGGGTATCGTAAATATACGGATGCAAGGCGCAATAGTAATAATTACCATAAATCTCATAAGAATTCATTCCAAAAATAGGGCAAAATTTCCGGTATAAGCATATAAAGTATTGAAAATTATAAGATTATGATATCATCTTAAGTTGAACAGGTATAAAGCCCGACGGGGCAAAAACGTACGCTGAGGATGAACATGCATCGGAAAATTATAAGTTTCTTAATTCTATTACTTGGTTATTGGTATCATAAAGCCTAGTTGACGGGTATCTGACATTCACTAGATCTTCGTATTCTCATGATTATAAACATTGAAGTGATTTAAACTTTTTTGGATCGAAAGAAAGGGTTGCGGATATTTGTGTTGCGAAACATAAATTAATCCAAGACAACCCTTTATGTACAAAGTACTCGACAAATATTATGATAGAAATAGAGATTGTCCCATATATTCCAAGAACAAGCCGGGGATTTCCGCCGACGGTCCCGTTGCACGAGATCGTGAACGCCATCGTCTTTAAGCTGAAGACCGGCGTACAATGGTCGAACCTGCCTGTAACCTCTCTTTTCGGCAAGGTCGCCCTTAGGTGGCAATCGGTCTACCACCACTACCGTAAGTGGTGCAAGGGCGGGGTCTGGAAGAACTGTTGGATAAAGATGCTGTACAGGCACAGGGCCTCGTTCGACCTTTCGAGCGTGGATCTCGACGGCAGCCATACCCCTGCCCTGAGGGGCGGCGAAGGCATGGCCTATCAGGGCAGGAAGAAGGGGAAGACGACCAATTCGCTCTACATGACCGATAGACAGGGGCTTCCCCTGGCAATGTCGGAGCCGGTCGCGGGCAACCACAACGACCTGTACGATATAGGGGTACAGTTCGAGGTCGTGACCGCAACGCTCGAAAAGGCCGATATACCGACAGAAGGGCTTTACCTCAATGCGGATGCCGGATTTGACTCCAAGGTCTTCCGGGAGTCATGCTCCGCAAAAGGGATAAACGCGAACGTCTGTTTCAACAAACGCAACGGCAACACCGAAAGGGACGAGTATTTCGACCAAGTACTATACGGCAAGCGCTATGCCGTGGAACGTACCAACGCATGAATGGACAGCTACCGTTCGTTGCTCAACCGTTTCGATACAACCAACGAGAGCTGGAAAGGATTCAACTATCTGGCGTTCATGGTTATCGCTTTGAAAAAATTTGAAAAGAAAAACAAGAAGAAAGTTTAAATCACTTCATTTAGAAACACTCAAAAATTATTTCCCTTCACGCAACCTTTTTAATTTATTTCCATCTTGAATAAAACAAGTAGCGGTTTAGAACCTCATGATCAAAACGAATCAATCAAAGAAGAGGTGTCTTTTCTGTCAGTAAAGTCTTGAAAAGGCATAATCACATTTTAATTGTCTAACCTACGTAATATTTTTATTACGAATCAAAATTTTATTTACATTTACTCGTTTTAAAGTATCCGACCTAACTATTATAACTTATAACCTAAATTCAAAGACAATCAAGACAAACATTTTAAAATCGTTACTGTTAATAGTTATTTTGGCAGTATCCGGATGTGAAAAAAATAATGAGGACTTGAACGCTGATTCGACAAAAAGTTCTAACGAACAAACGGTTTCGGAAGAAAATTATGTAGATTTAAGTGAAGCTTTAAATGTAGGGAAAAACTTATATTTCCTACAAATTAATGACAACCTGGCGAATAAAGGCGAACGAAATACCAAAAAGACCATTAAGAACAGTACAGAGATCAAGAACAATAATGGCAAAGTTTCCTTTTATGTAATTAATTATAACGAAGGTGGTTTTGTGTTACTGTCAGCTGATAAAAGAACCAGGCCTATTCTAGGTTATTCCGATGAAAATGAGTTTATCGTCGACGAAGAATCATATCCGCTAGGCCTACAATTTTGGATGAACGATACAAAAGATCAAATAGCTGAAATCCAAAAATCCGACCAGACTCAATCCAAAGACGAAAACCTTGCGTGGGAAAAGGTTGTGGCTGAACTTCCAAGAGAAATTACAGGCAAAGAACCTCCAATGGTATGTACCGAAAGTACAACAGTGGTGACAGTTGGTCCATTGCTCAACTCGACTTGGAATCAGACCGGTGCATTTAATGATCAGTTGCCATTTATTACATGCGGCGGAGCACAGTTTCAAGTGTTTGCGGGTTGTGTCCCGATTGCAATGGGTCAGATTATGAGGTTCCATCAATTTCCTGCTACCTACAACTGGGGTAACATACCTGCCGGCTTCGGAACGAATACAACGGCACTTTTTATTAGGGATATACACCATGAGATTAGGAGCCTAAATAGTGGAAACCCTTCATATTCCTGTACCGCTACCGGTGTCAGTGCTTCTGCAAATATGGGGACTGTCCTCAAGAGTCGGTTTGGGTATTCCTCGGCTACTTTTTCAGATTACAATTATACTACAGTAAAAGCGAACATCGCAAACAACAGACCAGTGATATTGCAAGGCAGTAACTCATCCGCGGGTCATATGTGGGTGTGCGATGGTTCGAGAACAACAACATACAAGAGAGCAGACTGCACTGGTATTTCTTATCTAAGCTTTCATATGAATTGGGGATGGGGCGGCACAAACAATGGTTGGTTCGGTTTTGATAATTTCAATCCAGCCGGTACAAACTATAATAGTAACAAAAAAATGGTACACGGCATTGTGCCTTAATTATCAATTAAAAATCAAATACTATGAGAAATTTACTATTATTTTTACTCATCGCCTCAATACAGGGTTGCGATAACTCCGATGACAAAATGCAACAGTTCAATTTGGATACGGGAGTGGAGTTTTCAATACGGAATACTGAAAACGAAGACTTGCTGAATCCTGGAAACCCGAATAGTTTTGATGTGAATACCATCAAAGTTTTTTACGTAATCGATGGTAAGACAACGGAAGTCTACGATAAGGATTTGGATTATCCTAGAAACTTCAGGATTTACGAGCATCAAGACGAATACAGGATTGCTATCTTTCCTAATCATGCGGAGACTGAACAAAAGCCGATTACTTACGTTCAATGGAACGAATCGGACCGCGATACTATTGAGGTAGCTTACGATAGAAGCCAAGATGCATTACTCCAAAATAGAATATGGTTGAACGGTGAACAGGTATGGGAGCGGGGAGATAACACAGTAGACCCTTATTTTGTTTTAGAAAAATAATTATTACGATTTTAGAATACAAAGGTGCAAACGTCGCAAGATATATGCACCTTTTTTATATCTAAGTATTTAATTCCCCAATATTATGCATCGTAATTTAAAAATTGATTCGGAAATACTTGGCGAGCTAAAACATGACCCGGGCAACAGATTGGAAGAGGCTGACTAAAATTTCCTAATACGTTTGTTGACCTTGGAAATGGTATGCCTGGAGCATGCCAAAAGGCTCTGTATATAGTTAAAACTTTTCCCGTCCCTTAAAAGTCCCTCGATTTTTACCTGAAGCACTTTGTCCTCTGGCCTTCCTCTGTACCTGCCCTCCTTTTTTGCAAGGGCGATCCCCTGTGACTGCCTGCGCCTCCTGTCCTCATAATCCTTACGGGCCATGGCGGCCAGCATATCCAGCATCATGGAATTCAGTGCGGAGAGCATCCTCTCGGTAAATCCGTCCGTACCATCGATGAACCTGTGGCTCGTGGGAAGGTCCAACGAGACGATCTTGATACCCTTGTTGGAAATAATGGATTTCAGGGTTTTCCAATTGGCATTGTCCAACCGGCTGATCCTGTCCACCTGTTCGACCAAGAGGACATCCCCGCTGTCCGCGATATCCAACAACCTGAAGAGTTCCGGCCTTTTCAGGGTCGAACCCGATTCGTTCTCAATGTACCAGGAGGAGATCTTTATACCGTTCTCGTTTGCAAAGCCCATCAGCTGCTCCTTGGCCCTCCCCGCGTTCTGGTCTTTGGTCGACGCCCTAAGATATGCATATGCCCTCATACCGGTTCATTATAAATGGTTCCTTAATATTGGTGCAATTTACATTATGTTTTATATTTATCGCACCAACATTTGGACGGTTCACAAAAGGTATACCCAAAATACACTATTTTAAATGATAAGACTTTATTGAACAAATAACCTAGCCATCATCCAATGTCTAATGAGATTTTAACCCAAGAGCAGAAAAAAAATTATGGGAAATTCCCTGAAGTTCTGAACGAAAA
>RCMY010001207.1_pt1 | contig 24703 bp, 18 predicted proteins | sample 2041341 | NCBI WGS metagenome assembly RCMY01 (sample SAMN09708234, study PRJNA481090) | Marine sediment metagenome, whole genome shotgun sequencing project.
CCTGCACATCGGGTGTTTCAAACTGTAGCTCATAGTGACCACGCAGATTGGGGTACAACGCGTCAACACGCTGGCCTTGCTCGGTGCGCGAGGTAATTACGCTGACGTTTACATCGGGGTGGCCGGCTAACAATCTTAGCAACTCGACGCCGGTATAACCGGTCGCCCCTACGATTCCTACTTCATACACTATTCGCTTCCTCTTCATTGATGCGCCAAATTAGTATCACGTTCGCGCCCACGTGCCGCGTATAATATCAGGCCTAGCGATTTTCGGCGCGATCTCAAATAATGACCGATTCTCAAAAGTCCTGGTTCGGGGCCCAAATTGTACCCCGCATCGGGGCCTTGCTGGATCGTCTGCGCCAGCATCTGTCGCACCAGGGCGCACTGTTAACACTGGCGCTGCTCGGCATCATCGCGGGCGCGCTATCGGCGGGGATTAGCCTGCTGTTTCGCTTTAGCATCGAATGGCCGCTGGCGCATTTTCTGCCCGGCAATGACGCCGAGAACTTTGAAGGTCTGCCGCTGTATTTACATTTTCTGGCACCGGCAGTGGGTGCTTTCGTCGTGGGTATTTTTTTACTGCTGTTTCGCGAGGAGCATCGCGCGGTCGGTGTCAGCCATGTGGTTAACCGGCTGAATAACCATCACGGCTGGCTGCCATGGCAAAACGCGGTAGCGCAGTTTTGCGCCGGAGCAATTGCGCTGATCAGCGGCCAATCCGGCGGGCGCGAGGGGCCTGCAGTACACCTGGGCGCAGCCATCACCAGTTTAACAGCGCGTTTTTTACACCTGCCAAACAACAGCACCCGTATTTTGATTAGCTGTGGCGTTGCGGCCGCGATCAGCGCCGCCTTCAACACCCCCATCGCCGGCGTGATCTTTGCGATGGAAGTCGTGCTGCTGGAATACACCATTATAGGCTTTACGCCGGTGATTCTCGCCGCGGTGACCGGCGCACTGATGACCCGTGCCACCTTTGGCGCCGAACCGATGTTGACCATTGGCCAGTTCTACATGAACTCTGCCAGCGAAGTGTTCTTTATCATGTTGATCGGTTTAGCCTGCGGTACGGCTGCCGCGATATTTATCGTCGTACAAAAGTTCTGCCTGCGTTGGTCAACAGTGAACATCGTGTTTAGATTGAGCTTTGTCGGCATACTCACCGGCGGCTGTGCAATCCTGGTACCACAGGTGCTGGGACTCGGTTACGACACGCTACAAACCGTACTCAGCGAGGAAATGAGCTGGCGGTTTCTGCTCCCTGTTATTGCCGCCAAAATTTTCCTGACGGCGATAGCCTGCGGCATGGGCATGCCGGTCGGCTATATCGGGCAATCACTGATTATTGGCGCTTGTATCGGCTCGGCGCTGGCCATTGTCGGCATTGACTTACAGCCTGACCTCGCATCGAGCGTTTCGTTGTACGTATTACTCGGCATGGGTGCAATGATGGCCGCTACGCTGAACGCGCCGCTGGCAGCGCTGCTGGCTATCGTCGAACTGACCAACAATCCACATGTCATTCTCCCTGGTATGCTAGCCGTTATCGTCGCGACGTTGACCGTTAGCAGCCTGTACCGGCAGAAGTCTGCTGTGCAAACCGTGCTCGAAAGCCAGGGCTTTAAAATTATCAACGACCCGCTGTCGCAGGCGCTGCAGCGAGCCGCTGTTGGCAGCTTGATGGACAAGAACTTTCGCTCTGTTGCACACATCATGACGGTAGAAGAAATCAACACTCTATTGGAGAATCGACCGCGCTGGCTGATCGTACAGGAGGCAGACAAGCAAAAACGTTTGCTCGACTCGACCGATCTTGCACTCTATATGCAGGACAACGAAGAAGAGTTGCAGCCAACGCAAGACGTTGCCCTGCTCGAACTACCGGGCAAACAGCGGCTGATTATCGATATTCACCCACAGGCGACTCTCCGCGAGGCGCTGGACTTACTGGAAACGGAAGAAGCCGATGCGCTACACGTTGTTGGTATGGCGTTGCCTTTATATATGCCGCCCAGTGGCGTGTTGACCCGCGGCGATATAGAAAACTATTATCGCTACCCGCAGGGCATGAAAAAATAGCACTCACTCCCGCATTTAGAGACGATTATGCTTTGGATTAAAGCCTTTCATATTATTTTTGTGGTCTGCTGGTTTGCCGGTATTTTCTATTTGCCGCGCTTATTCGTAAATCATGCGATGACCGACAGCGATGCAGTCAAACAACAGTTATGCATTATGGAGCGTAAGTTGTATCGCTTTATGACTCCATTGGCGATTTTGGCGCTGCTGTTTGGCATTATGCTGATGGCCGGCAATTGGACATACTATGCCCACCAAGGCTGGATGCACGTTAAAATTTTGCTGGTGCTGGGCCTGGTGGCTTACCATGTTTACTGTGGTCGTCTGGTGGCAGCATTCGCCCGCGACGCCGTGCAGCACTCACATGTTTTTTTTCGCGTGATCAACGAAATCCCGGTACTGGCTTTATTTGCAGTCGTTATTCTGGTTGTCGTTAAACCCTTTTAGGAATTATCTATGTCTCAATCTGAACAATTATTTGCCGCCGCTCAGCGGGTTATTCCCGGCGGCGTCAACTCGCCAGTACGTGCTTTCAAAGGCGTCGGCGGCAGTCCGATATTTTTTCAGCGCGCTGAGGGACCGTATATGTTCGACGTCGACGGTAAACGCTATATCGACTACGTCGGCTCGTGGGGGCCAATGATCGCTGGGCATGCACACCCAGCCGTACTAAAAGCCGTGACCGAGCAGCTCTCTAACGGTTTGAGCTTTGGCGCACCGACCGCCATTGAGACCGAAGTCGCCGAGTTAATTTGCAAAATAGTGCCTTCGATCGAGCTGGTGCGCATGGTCAACTCAGGCACCGAAGCAACGATGAGCGCCATCCGGCTGGCGCGCGGCTTTACCGGGCGCGACAAAATTCTTAAATTCGAGGGCTGCTATCACGGCCACGTCGATTCGCTGTTAGTGCAGGCGGGTTCCGGCGCGCTGACGTTTGGCGAGCCAACGTCGCCCGGCATTACCGCAGCGGCCGCCGCGCAAACCCTGGTTGCGCGCTTTAACGATCTCGATCATGTTGAATCGCTGTGCGCGAAGCACGGTGATGATCTGGCCTGCATTATTGTCGAACCGGTAGCTGGCAATATGAACTGTGTGCCGCCGGTGCAGGGCTTTCTGCAAGGCCTGCGCAAAGTTTGCGACCAATATGGCATCGTACTAATTTTTGACGAAGTTATGACTGGTTTTCGGGTTGCGCTAGGCGGTGCTCAGGCCCTATTTGATGTGACACCCGACTTGACTGCTTTTGGCAAAATCATAGGCGGCGGCTTGCCGGTGGGAGCATTCGGCGGGCGGCGCGACATTATGCAAGCGTTAGCGCCGGACGGCCCGGTGTATCAAGCTGGCACTTTGTCCGGCAACCCACTAGCGATGGCCGCAGGCCTGGCCACGCTTAAGTTAGTACAACAAGAGAATTTCTTCGAGCAGCTGGGCGAACACGCGCAGCGGCTGACCGCAGGCCTGCAAAGCGCTGCGGACGATGCCGGCATTGCCTTTTGCACCAACCAGGTCGGCGGCATGTTCGGCATGTTCTTCACCGATGCGAAAAAAGTGGCGCTATTTGCCGAGGTGATGGCGTGCGACGTCGCGCGCTTTCAGGCGTTCTTCCACGGCATGCTCGAGGCTGGAGTCTATTTGGCACCATCCTCCTTTGAGGCCGGGTTCATATCGGCTGCGCACAATGTCACAGAAATTGATGCCACCATAGCCGCAGCCAAACGGGTTTTTTCCTCAATGAGCTAGTAGAATCTACTCCCCCGCTTTTGAGTATGGCTGAATGAAGTTTCTACTAACGAAAATGCCGGCAGCGCTGTTGCTATGCTTTGCACCTTTGGTCATGGCATCAGATTTTGCCTTGTTTGGCGGTTGGCAATTCTGGCAGCAGGGCTACAGCGGCGACGTCAACTCGGTTACGAGCAGCGTTATTATCGACGTTGAAAAAGATTTGCAGTATGACGATCAGCGCAGCAACGTGTTTTACGCCGCGGTTGAACACCCTCTACCGGCACTGCCCAATTTCAAATTGCGGCGCACCGAAATGGAAACGAGTGGCACCGGCACACTGCAAAGAGAAATCGAATTCGATAATACGAGCTTCGCAACCGATACCAGTTTTTTCTCCAGCCTGGACTTGTCGCATACTGATATCACCGCTTATTGGCAGCCGATGCAGAACTGGCTGACCATTGGCTTGGGCTTCACAGTGCGTGTTTTCGACAGCCGAATCATCATTCGATCGCGTGCTAATAATAGTGTTAGAGCCAGGGAAGAGGTGGAACAGCGGCTGCCAATGGTGTACGGCAAAGCGCTACTGGAAATTCCTAATACTCGTTTCCGCGTCAGCGCCGAACTGCAGGGGCTTAGCTACGACGGCAGTAATCTGTTCGATGCACAACTGCAGATCGCGTACGAATCGATTTTTGGCTTCGGTGCTGTGCTAGGTTGGCGCAGCTTCCAGCTAGAGCTTGACAATGCCGACGGTCTCGACGCAGATATTGGCGTTAGCGGCGCCTATCTTGGTGCCACTTATCGTTTCTGAAGCTCGACAGTTTAGCTTGCTGCTGCCTCAGCGCGACGCCTGATAAACCAGGTTTATACCGCTAGAATAGCAGGCGATCAGCTCGCTATTAAGGCGCTCGCATTCCTGCCAGCCAGGTGGTCTTGTCGGCGTGCGCTGCGAAACTCCGATATTTTTCTTGTCCTGTTTCAGTAGCTCAAACATGCTGCGATAGCGCTCGACGAAATCGCTGCCATTGCGCTGATGTTCGTAGTAGGTGTGGGCAAAAGCGCTGTAGCTAGACGTGGAACCGGCCAAACCAATGCTGTTCATCTTGTTGAGATACTGCACATAGGCCGCTAACAGATAAGCAGCCTCGTCGCTGTTGACGCCGGATGGGCTAAGCAGCAGACGATTCGACTTACTCAGTGCGCCAGGTCGAAGATGTTTGTTCGACTGATTCTGCAAGCGCGTGAAAATTCGCTGACCACAACGTATGTGATCGACTGCCGTGCTGCATTGGGTGATTTCTACCGGCGCGCTAGATCGTGTGCTCTGTTGCGGCAGCACTGGCCGGTCGACGCTTTTTTTCGATGCTTTTGGCGACGCGTTATCGGCTGGCGGAAGCAATTTGAGGCCAAGCTTTGCTGCCGGTTTGCGCAATAACAGGTACTGCATTTTTTGCGAATTGCGGCGGAAATCTGCCAGGCTTGGCAAACCTTTGCCATGAGCCGATTGCTTTACACGACAAAACGCCGACTCATATGGCGTGTTTGCCTGTGGTTCACAGACCACGGCGGCGAAGCCGTGACCACTGTGCAGAAAACCAAAGCACAATGCGGAAAACCAGCAGCGGCGTAGGCATAAAATCATTGTCACGCTACGCATCCGCAAATTAACCACCAACAGCCAATACTTTTTGCAGCCGCTCAACAGCCTGTTCGAGCTGCGGCATGCCGGTTGTAAACGCAAAGCGTATATGTTCATTAGCGCGATAGTTGCCGAAATCAGCGCCTGGCGTCAGCGCTACACCATGTTGTTCCAGTAAGTTTAGGCAAAACTCCCGGCTGTTATCGGTAAAGCGGCTGGCATCCGCGTACAGGTAAAACGCACCGGCCGGAGTGTTCGGAATAACAAAGCCGAGGCGACGTAATTCCGGCAGCAAGAAGTCCCGCCGCTGCGCAAAAATCTCGCGGCGCTGCTCAAGAATTTCCAGCGTGGCCGGCTCAAACGCGGCAAGCGCAGCGTACTGCCCCATGGTTGACATGGAGATGAACAGATTCTGCGCCAGCTTTTCTAACTCCGGCACCACACTCTCAGGCGCAACCAGCCACCCCAAGCGCCAGCCAGTCATGCCGAAGAATTTTGAAAAGCTATTGATCACGAACGCGTCGTCGCTAATTTCCAAAATAGACGGTGCTGCCACGCCATAGGTCAGGCCGTGATAAATTTCGTCTACGACCAAAGCGCCACCGCGTTGGCGAACCAGCATGTAGAGGTCACGCAGCTGCTCAAAAGTTAAGATTTCGCCGGTTGGGTTCGCCGGCGAGCCCACTAGCGCGCCCACGGTATGCGATTGCCAATGCTGCTCGGCGATGGCAGCGGTTAACTGGTAGCGCTGCTCCGGCCCCACCGGCAGCAACTGCGCATCGCCGCCGAACAAACGCAAAAAATGACGATTGCACGGGTAGCCCGGATCCGCCAGTAGCATGGTATCGCCAGCGTCGATCAACAAAGCCGCCACCAGCAGCAATGCACCAGACGCCCCCGGTGTGACCAAAACGCGCTCTGGGTTAATGTTCAAGCCGTGCCGTTGCTTATAAAAAGTAGCGATAGCCTGGCGCAGCTCTGGAATACCGGCCGCCTGTGAATAATGCGTAGCTCCCGCTGCCAGGGCTCGCCGTCCCGCTTCGACGATGGGTTGCGCCGTTGTGAAGTCTGGCTCACCCGCTTCCATGTGAATGATGTCACGTCCTTGCGCCTCCAGCTCGCGAGCGCGCTTTAAAACTTCCACTACTCGAAACGGCTCAATACCGCTCAATCGTTGTGCTACTTTGACCACTTGGACACCTACATTACAGCGTTAATGTTTAGCGACAATGTTACGCGAAAACAGTCATTTGAATGCGCCTGCAATTCACACTAGCGTATTGCTGCACAATCTGGTAATTTCTGCGCCCTCGATTAGAGGCGCCACCCAAGTAGACTTCATTTCTACCACGAGATTGCAAGGACAGGGGCTATCAAATGGCAACTAAAGGCAGCAAGACGAAAGCTGAAACAGCAAAAGAGGCGAGCACAACCAAGGCCACGAAGCAGGCTACGGATAAGGCAGCGGCAGTAAAGAAACCCGCCGCCAGCAAAAAAGCACCCGCAAAGAAAAAGGCCGCAGCTAAGTCCGCTGCTGCTCAACCTAAAACCAAAGCTGCAAACCAAGCAGCGCCAAAAGAGACAACTGCAATTACTAAAAAAGCTGCTACAAAACCAACGGTTGCGGCGAAAAAGCCGCGAGACTCGCGCGCCAAGCCGAAAGCATCCGCAGCCAAAACCAAATCCGCCACCACAGCCGCCGGCAATAGCGAATTGACCAATTTTGAACCGTATACCGAAACGATCACCGAAGACTACATGAACGAGGCTCAACATCAGCATTTTCGAGATATCTTAAATGCCTGGAAAGCCGAGCTTATGGAAGAAGTTGATCGTACTGTTAGCCACATGAAAGACGAAGCGGCTAACTTTCCTGACCCCGCAGACCGCGCTAGCCAGGAGGAGGAATTCAGCCTGGAATTACGCACCCGCGACCGGGAGCGCAAACTGATCAAAAAGATTGACAGCACGCTGGATCTGATCGACCAGGATGAATACGGCTTTTGCGAAGCCTGCGGCGTCGAAATCGGCATTCGCAGACTGGAAGCCAGACCCACTGCAACCCAGTGCATTGATTGTAAAACGCTGGACGAAATTAAGGAACGCCAGGTACGCGGTTAACGTAAGCCCCGCTATCTCCGCAGGTGCATCGCAATGCTGCACCTGCGCATAGCATCCCTTCAAGATAAAACTGCGCCGTGAAACCATACATCGGCCGCTTTGCTCCCTCGCCATCCGGCCCATTGCATATGGGTTCATTAATCTGCGCCGTCGCAAGCTATCTGGACGCCAAATCCCGGCACGGCCGCTGGCTGCTGCGCATAGAAGACCTGGACCCACCGCGCGAAATAGCCGGTGCCAGCGACTCTTTTCTACACGATCTAAAGCAACACGGCCTGCAGTGGGACGACGACGTGATGTGGCAAAGCCAGCGCGCAGCGCAGTACGAGCATGCGCTACGAAAATTGCGCGACGCTACTAATGTCTACGCCTGCGATTGTTCACGCCAGAGCCTACGCGAGTTCGGTGCCATTTATCCAGGCTTGTGCCGCCATCGTGGCTTGCCGGACTCAGCAGAAGTAGCGCTGCGCGTTGCCGTCGATGATCGCGAGGTGGTGTTCGACGATGTTATCCAGGGCCGGCGAGCGCAACGACTGGATCAGGAAGTTGGCGACTTCATCGTGCATCGCAAACACAACTTGTTTGCCTATCAACTCGCAGTGGTTGTTGACGATGCAGCCCAGGCAGTTACACATGTCGTGCGCGGCAGCGATTTACTGGAGTCCACCGGTCGCCAGCTTTACCTGCAGCGATTGCTTGGCTATCCCATTCCGGTGTATGCGCATATCCCCCTACTATTAAACGCCCAAGGCAGCAAATACAGCAAACAAACCTTTGCCGAACCAATAGGTGGAGGGAACGTCCGTGAAAACCTGCTTGCCGCGCTACGTTTTCTACAGCAGCCTTTACCACCGTCAAATCAATGTCGGCAGGTCGACAGTATTCTGGCCTGGGCCAGCGAGCATTGGCGCATCCAACACATACCCACTAATCTAGCCGTGTCAGATGCGGTTCTCGTGTAATCGGCTGGCACTTTGCTTTATCGCAGTGGCCTGCTTACTATGCAGTTGATTTATGTATATTCAACGTCTTCTATTATTACTAGCGATACTGTTTGTCGTGTTTGCACCGACTATCGAGAGCTGGGTGATGGGCAGCCACACCGCGTGGTATAGACCATTTCTCCTCTGGTTGCTGATCATCTTTATGATCTATCTCAGCCAACGGACCTCGCCACCGCAATGAGCTTTAGTTTAAGCGAGCTATTCTTAATTGGCTTTGCATACCTTTCGATACTCTTTGGTATAGCCTACATCGCCGACCAGGGCTGGATACCCGAACGCCTTGTACGCCATCCGGTGGTTTTTATCTTGTCACTCGGTGTCACCGCCAGCGCCTGGGCGTTTTACGGCATGGTTGGGGTCGCCTGGGAATACGGCTATGGTTTCCTGGCGTATTTTTTTGGTGTATCCGGCCTGTTTCTATTCGCGCCATTAATTATTGTGCCGCTGTTGCGCATATCGCGCGGCTATCAGCTGAAGTCGTTGGCCGACTTACTAGCGTTCCGCTACCGCAGTCACTGGGTGGGCGTGATCGTGACCATTTTTATGGTCATCGCGATGCTGCCGTTGTTGGCCCTGCAGATAGCAGCAGTATCGGACACCGTGCAAATTCTCACCCAAGGCAGCGACGCACCCGCGACCCGCCAAACCGGCCTTGCGTTCGCTTTCTGCTGCATTATCACGCTGTTTACGGTGCTGTTTGGCACGCGCCACCTCGCCGCACGCGAACGCCACAATGGCCTGGTTTGCGCTATTGCTTTCGAATCATTAAGTAAATTGCTGGTATTGACGGTGCTGGGCGCAGTGGTAGTGTTTAAAGTATTTGCGGGCCCTACCGGGCTTGATAACTGGCTGGCCAGCAATGCGGATAAATTAACATCCTTAAGCTCGTCACTACAAAGTCAGGAGGCGCGGGTGCTGCTGCTGATTTTCTTTACTGCCGCCGTCGGCATGCCGCATCTTTTTCATATGTTATTCACTGAACGACCCGATAGACGCGCCATTCGCGCCGCAAGCTGGGGATTCCCACTGTTTATGCTGTTACTGAGCTTGCCGATTTTGCCGATTTTATGGGGTGGCATAAAGCTCGAAAGCTCTCTACCGGTGCAATATTTCACCTTAGGTATCGGCTTGAGCCTACAGTCGACACAGCTAACAATGCTCGCTTTTGCCGGCGGGCTGTCGGCCGCCAGCGGCACTATTATTGTGTGTACCATTGCGCTGGCTTCGATGTCGCTGAACCACATTGTACTGCCAGTGTATCAGCCGGATACCAACCATGATATTTATCGCTGGTTAGCGTGGATCAGACGACTGCTAATTACCGCCATCATTTTGATGTCTTACCTCTTTTTCCGCCTTGTTGGCGGTCAGGTGCTGGCCGATCTCGGCATTGCTGCCTTTAGCGCAGTACTGCAGTTTACGCCGGGAATTTTTGCTATTTTGTATTGGCCAAATGCTAATAGAAACGGTTTTATCGCCGGCCTGTGCGGTGGCATGAGCGTTTGGTTTGTGCTGGTGTTATTGCCGTTGCTACTGCCGGAACAGTTGCGCGAGCTGGGGCTGCTGTTTGCGAGCACTGCGCCGAATACGCCGATCTGGCAAGTTGCCACTATTGCGTCGCTTGGTCTGAATGTATGCCTGTTTGTGTTGGTGTCAATTGCCAGCAAAACCAGCGACGAAGAACGCGCCGCCGCCGAGATTTGCTCTACCGACGATTTGCGGCGCCCTATTCGCCAAGGCCTGAACGTGAACTCGCCCGGAGAAATGAAAACTCGGCTGCTGCAGTCGCTGGGCAAAACGACCGCCGAGCGAGAGGTCGACAATGCCATGCAGGAATTGGGCCTGAGCGCAACGGAAAGCAGACCCTATGCGTTGCGGCGTCTGCGCGATCAGGTTGAGGCCAACCTGTCGGGCTTATTCGGGCCGTCTATTGCCCACGATGTAGTAAATCGCCAGCTTCCCTACACTCAGCCTGCAGCGGGTTTGCGCAGCGAAGACATCTACTATATTGAAAGCAGTCTCGAAATCCACCAGGAACTGTTTACCGGCCTGGCAGCCGAACTCGATGGCCTGCGTCGATATCACCGCGAAACGCTGCAAAACCTGCCAATGGGTGTGTGTACCCTGGGTGCCGATAAAGAAATTATCATGTGGAACCGCGCCATGGAGGAGCTCACCGAGATTGCGGCCGACGATGTGCTCGGCTCCTCGCTGGCAACGTTGCACGAGCCGTGGCAAACCGTGATAGCGGAATTCTCACGAGTATCGATAGCACATCGCTACAAACAACATATAGTCGTGGACGGCCAAGGGCGCTGGATCAGCCTGCATAAAACACTAACCCACGCGCCCAATGTCAGTACCGACCAAACCATATTGATTGAGGATCTGACCGACACTCAACTACTGGAACACGAATTAGCACACAGCGAGCGGCTGGCTTCAGTAGGCAGGCTAGCCGCCGGCGTTGCCCATGAAATTGGCAACCCTATTACTGGCATCGCCTGCCTGGCGCAGAATTTACAGTACGAAGAGTCGACTCAAGATATTCAGAACACTGCCGCCGAAATTTTAAAGCAAACCAACCGCGTGACTAAAATTGTACATTCGCTGGTGAATTTTGCGCATGCGGGTAATCGCGCGGGCAAGCAAGTGTTCAGACCGGTGAACGTCGCAAGCTGTGCTCGCGATGCAATAGACCTACTGCGGCTTAACAAACAGGCAAAAGAAGTTGAATTCGAACAGCGTTGCGCCGCAAATTTATACGTGCTCGGCGATGAACAGCGTTTACTACAGGTGCTCGTCAACCTGCTTAGTAACGCCCGCGACGCCAGCAAGGTCGGCGGCCCTGTCGTTGTTGAAGCGAACGAACAAATGGAGTCGATAGAAATTGAGGTGCTCGATCAGGGCAGCGGCATAGCGCCTGCTGTCTTAGAACGAATTTACGATCCGTTTTATACCACCAAAGAGCCAGGCGAGGGCACTGGCCTGGGATTAACGCTGGTTTACAGCATAGTAGAAGATCATAGCGGGCAGATGCTCATTCAAAGCCCAGCTGAAATTGACGGCGAGAGATGGACTCGCGTTTGCGTTAGAATACCCAAATGCGACGCACCACAATTGACAGCCATAAGTGGTGCGAATAGTGTAGTGTCCGGTATAAATGGCTGAAATAGAGCGAGCAAAATTTGCGCCCTGCGAGGCGGAGTCCGCAGTGAATAGTGGGCCTATTGACAAGGACTCCAACGACGCAGGGCGCAAATTTGGCCGCTCCCTTCGGGCGAGACGCCAAGGGGCCATCCGCTGCGTTGCATTCCCTCGACATAGGCCCACTATGCCTTCGGAAATGCGCCTTACGGCTGACCCCTTGGCGTCTCGCTATATCAGCCATTTATACCGGACACTACACTAGCGCGCAATGAATCGAAACACAGCTGTAGTGTACGGACGGACCGTGTGGCAATTTTTGCTTACCGCTTTAAACTAGTGACAACGTAGTAACACCAATGAGTTTTATGAATCAGATTTTGCTAGTTGAAGATGAAGCCGTCATTCGTACCGCTCTAAAGCGTCTGCTCGAACGCCACAGTTACAAAGTGGCAGAGGCGGCATCGGTAAGCGAAGCCGTCGCCAAATACGATCTCGACAGCTTCAATTTAATCATCAGCGATCTGCGCTTACCGGGCGCACCCGGTACCGACCTGATTCAGACTGCGAACAATACGCCCGTGTTAATTATGACCAGCTATGCAAGTCTGCGCTCGGCGGTTAACTCTATGAAAATGGGCGCAGTGGACTATATCGCCAAACCGTTCGACCATGATGAAATGCTGCAATCGGTGCAGCGCATTATTAGCAAACGCGGACGCCGGATCGAATCCGAACCAGGCGGCAGCACTACTCGTATCGCCGGCATCATAGGTCAATGTGCTGCGATGGAAGTGCTGACTCGACGTATTCATAAAATCGCGCCCACCGAATGCACCGTATTGATTCAAGGTGAAACAGGAACCGGCAAAGAACTAGTCGCCAAGGCTATTCATGCCGAAAGCCGGCGCAGCGATCAAGCCCTTATCAGCGTTAACTGTGCCGCCATTCCGGAGACTTTGATAGAGTCAGAGCTATTTGGCTACGAAAAGGGTGCGTTTACTGGTGCGAATAGTAACCGCATTGGCCTGATCGAGGCAGCCGATGGCGGCACACTGTTTCTCGACGAGATTGGTGAGCTGCCACTGGAAGCGCAGGCGCGCCTGCTGCGCGTGCTGCAGGAAGGCGAAATACGCCGCATCGGATCGACCCATTCGACCAGCGTGAACGTTAGGCTAATCAGCGCCACTCACCGCAATTTAAGCGCGCTCGCAAAAGAAGGTAATTTTCGGCAAGACTTGTTTTATCGCATCAACGTTCTGTGCCTGGTTCTACCGCCACTGCGCGAGCGCGGCAAGGATGTGCTCAGCATTGCCGAGACAATCATTGCGTCAAAATGCGAACAACTTGCGCATGCGCCAGTTACCCTGACGGCTGAGGCAGTGCAGGCTATTACCACTTACGATTGGCCAGGCAATGTACGCGAGCTGGAAAATGCACTAGAGCGCGCCATCGTATTGTGCGACGGCGACGAGATAGAACTGGATTTACTCGGCATCGATCATGACCTGGTGAGTATGGATCAGATTGAAGGCGATTCAGTGCGGTCATCCAGGCAGGGTATGGTGGCAAGCAGAAATAATGAACCCAACGAGGACCTGTCTCTGGAAGATTATTTTCAACGCTTTGTGCTGGAGCATCAGGACCACATGAGCGAAACAGAGTTGGCGAAGAAATTGGGCGTCAGTCGCAAGTGCCTGTGGGAACGTCGCCAACGCTTTGGTATTCCGCGAGTCAAGGCCAGCATTGCTCCTAAGATGGCACATGGCAAACTGGGTTAGCGACGAGTTGTTACAAGCGCCAAAGCGTAAGTAACAAAAGTGGGGTGCATAGGTAACAAAATATTGACACTTCAGCCACTTTTGTCTCTCAGAAAAAATTAGGCTATTGAAAGGTAAGAATTTTTTTTAGCTGGCACGACACCTGCTATCTATTAAACAAATAATTAAAATAAACAACAAAAATAATTAATCTAATAATAATGAATAAGGCCTGGATGGGGGAAAACTTTGTTTTCCCCATCACTACCCTCCGCTAGTCGCGTCATTAAAATCTACCGTTCCCGCAACAGCACGCCTTGCCACACCCAATATGTTAGACTGCGCCGCTATAAATATAGATGGAGCACTAGTTTGAACCGCCTACAGCGACCTTTAATGCGATATATATCTTGAAGCCAGCGAGCGCAGCGTTAGCACCTCGCATAGCTGCACCTGAAATCGACGCGCAACTACGCAAAATCTGCCCCCACGCAATTGAGCTAGCTAACGAGCTGCGTGAACATGGCCACGAGGCTTACATCGTCGGCGGCTGTGTTCGTGATTTGCTACTTGGCCGGCAGCCGAAAGACTTCGATGTGGCCACCGACGCACACCCACACGAAGTCAAAGCGCTGTTTCCACGTTCGCGAATCGTCGGCAGACGGTTCCAAATCGTACACGTACGCTACGGTCGCGAAATTATCGAAGTCACCACCTTTCGAGGCAGTCACGATAGCGACATCGCACAGCCACAGCACTCAAAACAAACCGAATCAGGCATGCTACTACGCGACAATGTCTACGGCGATATCGTCCAGGATGCGAATCGGCGCGACTTCACCGTCAACGCTCTTTACTTCGACCCCGCGGACGGCTGCATCATCGACTATGCCGACGGCATGGCCGATCTACACAAGCAGACACTGCGCACCATAGGCGAACCGTTACGCCGCTATCAGGAGGACCCGGTCAGAATGCTACGCGCCGCACGGTTTGCCGCGAAGCTGAATTTTAGCCTGGCAGCAGGCACTCATGCGCCGTTACTGGAACAGGGCCACCTGCTGCTGCAGATTGCGCCAGCACGCATGTTTGATGAAGTGTTGAAGCTGTTCCTCGGAGGCTATGCGCTTGCCAGTCTGGAAGCGTTGCTGGCATACCAGTTGTTTCAGTTTTTGTTTCCTGCCAGCGGTGAATGCCTGCAACGCGAGCAGGAATTTGCCGCGAATTTGCTCTCACATACCATGCGTAACACCGACGCGCGTATCGCAATTGGCAAGCCGGTAACACCTGCATTTTTGTTTGCCGCCCTGCTCTGGCCGGCGGTCAGCTTTGAGGCTAAACGTCTTAGAGAAGCAGGTTTAACTGATCATGATGCCTTGCAGCAAGCTGCACAAACGGCCCTCACTCGCCAGGTCGAACACACGACCATTCCAAAAAGATTCTCCATTCCCATGCGGGAGATCTGGGCGTTGCAGGCACGCCTGCACCTCAACCACGGCAAACGCGCAGCGGCGCTACGTGCAAACCCACGTTTTCGGGCTGCCTATGATTTTATTCTTTTGCGCGAACAATCTGGTGAACAACTGGATGGTCTAGGACAGTGGTGGACAGAGTATCAAGAACAGAACCCGGTTGATGAGACGGCTCCGCGCCCTACATTTGCCAAACGTAAACCACGTCGTCGCCGACAGCGCCGTCAGGATGGCTAGTTCACATACAGCTTATATTGGGCTCGGTAGTAATCTCGATGACCCACCGGCGCAATTGAAACAGGCGCGAAAAGCCCTGCACAAGCTGGATAAAACCACGGTCTCACGCTGCTCTCCTTTATATTGGAGCACTGCGGTTGGTCCCGGTGAGCAAGCAGACTACCTCAACGCCGTGCTGCAGCTGAAAACACTGCTAAGCCCGAATGTGTTACTGAGCGCACTACAAAAGATAGAAAACGCACAGGGTCGAACACGCGAAGTGCGTTGGGGTGCGCGTACGCTGGACCTTGACCTGCTGCTGTACGATGAACTCGTTATAGACGTCAATCGTCTAACCATTCCCCACCCACGCCTGCGCGAGCGCAACTTTGTTGTGTATCCGCTTTACGACATTGCTCCAACACTGCAGTTGCCGGATGGATCAGCGTTGAGCGAATTGGTAACAAAACTCTCCGCTACGGGGCTACGCCACGCTGCACACGAACTGTAAACCATGCAAACCTACACAACCATTGCCGACCTTAGAGAAGCCGTTAGATCACAAAAAAAAGCGGGCAAGCGCATCGCCTTTGTACCGACCATGGGTAACCTGCATGAAGGGCATCTGGATTTGGTGCGACGCGCAGCTGAAGTCAGTGATTGCGTGGTAGCCAGCATCTTTGTTAACCCCCTGCAATTTGGTCCACAAGAAGATCTGGTGAGTTATCCGCGCACTCTGGAAGCAGACCAAACCAGTTTGAACGCCGAGGGTGCGGCCTTGCTGTTCACACCGACGGTAGAAGAAATTTACCCACAAGGGCAAGACAGCCAGACTATCGTCAGCGTGCCCGGCCTGGCCGGCATTTTATGCGGCACCCACCGTCCAGGCCACTTTAGCGGGGTGACTACTGTGGTAAGCAAGCTGTTTAATATTGTTGCGCCAGACTGCGCGTTGTTCGGCGAGAAAGACTATCAACAGTTGATCATTATCCGTCGCATGTGTGAGGACTTAAGTTTTCCAATCGAGATCATCGGTGTGCCAACCGCGCGCGCCGCAGATGGCTTGGCATTGAGTTCGCGCAATCATTATTTAAGCTCTGCCGAGCGCAAAATAGCACCGCAGCTGCGTGAAACACTGCTAATGCTGAAAGACAAGCTGGCACAACACCCAGCAACAAGCGAAATATTAGAGAAAGAAGGAGAGGCTATTCTAATGCGCGCCGGCTTCGAACCTGATTATCTAGCCGTTCGTGATGCACACACCTTGGACGCGATTAGCGCGAAGAGCGATCAAGCCGTTATCCTCGCGGCCGCCCGTTTGGGCAAAACGCGGTTGATAGATAACGTAACGGTAGCGCTGAATTAGAACACCTCCCCATCATTCGGGACGGAGAGGTGAACTTCTAAAGCTAAAGCTTACTCAGACTCAGCTGCAGCTTCCGCCGCGTCTTCGTTGATAGCTTTCATGCTCAGTTTGATACGGCCGCGGGCGTCAACATCCAACACCTTCACTTTGATTTCCTGACCCTCTGACAGCACATCGGTTACTTTCTCAATGCGCTCGTCGGCGATCTGGGAGATATGCACCAAGCCATCTTTACCCGGCAGTATCGTTACGAAGGCACCAAAATCGACGATGCGAGCGACTTTACCGGTATAAATTGCACCAACTTCAGCTTCGGCGGTAATCGTCTCTATCATCGCGACTGCCGCGTTCATGGCATCTTTATCGGCAGCAAATATTTTGATGCTGCCATCGTCGTTAATGTCCACCGACGCGCCGGTTTCTTCGGTGATGCTGCGAATAGTCGCGCCACCTTTACCGATTACATCGCGAATTTTGTCAGAGTCAATTTTCATGGTCGACATGCTAGGCGCATTATCTGACAACTCGGTACGCGACGACGGTAACACGGCATTCATCTGAGCCAGAATATGCAGACGTGCTTCCAGCGCTTGCTGCAGGGCGGCCTCCATGATCTGCTCGGTGATGCCTTCAATTTTGATATCCATCTGCAGTGCGGTGACGCCTTTGGCGGTACCAGCTACTTTGAAGTCCATGTCGCCGAGGTGGTCTTCATCACCAAGAATATCGGTCAGCACGGCAAACTTGTTTTGGTCTTTCACCAAACCCATAGCGATGCCCGCTACTGGCGCGGACAATGGCACGCCGGCGTCCATCAATGCCAGGCTGGCACCGCAAACGCTGGCCATCGAGCTGGAGCCGTTCGACTCGGTGATTTCAGAAACCACACGCAGTGTGTAAGGGAATTCATCGCCTTTTGGCAGCACAGCGGCAATACCGCGGCGCGCTAAGCGGCCGTGGCCAACTTCGCGCCGGCCGGTAAAGCCAGGACGACCACACTCACCGACCGAATATGGTGGGAAGTTGTAGTGCAGCATGAAACCATCTCTGCGTTCGCCTTCCAGCGCGTCGATAATTTGAGCGTCACGCGTAGTACCCAGCGTTGCCACGACAATGGCCTGTGTTTCACCACGAGTGAACAAGGCCGAACCGTGTACTTTGGGAAGCACACCTGTTTCAATCATAATTGGTCGCACGGTTTTAGCATCGCGGCCATCGATGCGTTTCTCGCCATTGACAATACGGCGGCGAACAATTGTTTTCTCGAGCGCACCGAATGCGCCGCGCACGTCGTCTTCAGACACACCTACTTCGTCGTTTACCAATTGCGCTATGGCCTGGTTACGCAATTCAGACAGCTTGCCATAACGCTCCATTTTATCAGTCACGCGATAGGCATCGCCTATGCCAGCCGCAAAGCCCTGTTCCATTTGCTCGTTGAGCTCGGTATTCTCTGGTGCGCTCTCTATCTCCCAAGCCGGCTTGCCGGCATCGGCGGCGAGCTCTTTGATGGCCTGGATAACCACCTGCATTTCCTGATGCGCAAACAATACGCCACCGAGCATCTGATCTTCGGTTAATTCCTGCGCTTCAGACTCGACCATCAACACAGCATCTTCAGTGCCCGCAACAACCATATTCAATGCGGAATTTTCCAATTCGCTGTAGCGCGGATTAAGGATATAACCGCTGTCAGCGTTGAAACCAACGCGCGCGCCGCCAATAGGGCCGTTAAATGGGATGCCAGAGACAGCCAATGCCGCCGACGTACCAATCATTGCCGCGATGTCAGGGTCAACATCCTTATTGGCCGACATCACAGTACAGATTACCTGAACTTCGTTCTTGTAGCCCTTTGGGAACAGCGGGCGAATGGGTCGATCGATCAGGCGCGAGGTTAGCGTTTCTTTCTCGTTGGGACGGCCTTCACGTTTAAAAAAGCCACCGGGAATTTTGCCCGCGGCATAGGCTTTCTCGCCGTAGTGCACGCCAAGCGGAAAGAAGTCCTGTCCGGGTTTCGCTTTCTTTGCACCTACAACGGTGACTAGTACGGCAGTATCATCGATAGTTACCAATACGGCGCCGGTTGCCTGGCGGGCAACACGTCCCGTTTCCAGGGTGACGGTCTGACCGCCGTAGTTGAATTTTTTCTGTACGGGATTCACTTGATCTTTCTCCAATAAATGAGTCAAAACCGCCAGCTCCAGCGGCTGACGTACTTTGCTTTAACGCGGTTACGGTTGGTCTAGCGACGCAGGCCGAGGCGTTTAATGAGCGTAGCGTAGCGATCTCTATCTTTACGCTTCAGGTAGTCGAGCAGTTTACGCCGCTGATTAACCATTCTGATCAAACCACGACGGGAGTGATGATCTTTGACGTGATCGCTGAAGTGACCTTGCAGTGCTTCAACGTTTGCGGTCAACAGTGCGACCTGCACTTCGGGCGAACCGGTGTCGCCTTCGCCTCTGCGATACAATTTGACAATGCCTGATTTCTGTTCGGCTGATAAAGCCATAATTTTTCTCCAATATGCGTGATTAGATAGAGCCTGGCCGTGCATATTTACAGTCAGGTTCGGGCTAGGATTGCGGAAAACCTATCCACAACCGAGTGATGAGTGCTCTCGGTGCGCTAATAGCTTAACAGGCGCTGCGGCTTCAAATAGCCATCGTCTGCGACCCGAGCCACGCCAATAAAAGCGCCGCGAAGCATAACACGAACAAGGCCGCTACTCACATGATTTCCCAGCCACACTTGCTGGCCATAGCGCAGCGCGCGTGCCTGTGCTTCGTCTGCATCCAGACTGGACAAATATTTGATACCGGCGTCCACTGGCAGCAGCAGTTTGTCCAGCGCCTGAAAATCGTCGTTGGCGGCCAATTCAATCAGCGACTCAACGCTATGCATTTGCGACTGCTCGAAAGGCTGCGCCGTTGTGCGGTGCAGCTTGCTCACATAGGCACCATAGCCTAACTGTTTGCCTATGTCTTCGGCCAGAGTGCGAATGTAGGTGCCCTTGCTGCAGCCAACCTGCAGCGTAGCGCTAGCGCGCGATCCGGCAGTGAAGCTCAATAAATCAAGCGCATGAATATGCACCGCGCGCGCTTTCCGCTCCACCACCTGACCTTGACGCGCTAACTTGTAAAGTGGCTGGCCTTGATGCTTCAACGCTGAGTACATTGGTGGCACTTGCTCGATAGGGCCAACAAACTGCGTTAGCGTGGCTAACAGGGCTGGCTCGGTAAGCAGGCTCGCATCACATTCTTTTGTGAATTGGCCATCGCCATCGCCGCTGTCAGTGCACGCACCGAAAGTAAATTCACAGCGATAGCCTTTGTCGGCATCCAACAAAAATTGCGAAAATTTAGTCGCTTCACCAAAACAAATCGGTAGCACACCGCTGGCAGCGGGATCCAGGCTACCCGTATGGCCAGCCTTCGCGGCGTTGAACAAGCGTTTGATCTGTTGCAGCGCCTGGTTAGAGCTGACTCCAAGCGGCTTATTCAAAATCAAAATGCCGTCGACGCTGCGGCGCTTGCGCTTATTCGGCGTCCTGTTCGTCACTGCTGTGCTGCTGCTTGTCGCGCTCGACTTTGTCTTGTTCAACTACGCTGTCGATAAGTTTGGTAAGCTCGCTACCACGACGAATGCTGCTATCGAATTCGAAGCGTAACCGCGGCGTGGAGCGCATGGCACTGTGGCGCGCGAGCTGCGTCCGCAAAAAACCCGCCGCATGGTTGAGTGCCTGCACGGCGAGTGTGATTTCCACATCTTCCTGCTTTCCTGGGAAAGTGACGAACACTTTGGCGTAACTCAGATCACGCGTGACTTCTACGCCGGTTACGTCGACCATACCAATGCGAGGATCGCGCACACTGTGCTGAATTAGCTGGGCTAATTCCTTTTGCACAAAGTCCGCCACCCGCTGCGAGCGATTAAACTCTCTAGGCATTGGCTGCCCGTTTCAATATTGCATTCAAGAAAAGCATCAAGAAACTATCCCTTCAGTCACGCTATAAGCTACGTGCGATTTCCTTGACTTCGAAAACCTCGATTTTGTCGCCCTCGCGAACGTCATAATTTTTAACGCCAATGCCGCATTCCATGCCGTTGCGGACTTCGTTGACATCGTCTTTAAAGCGTCTAAGCGACTCCAGCTCACCCTCAAAAATCACAACATTGTCGCGCAACACGCGAATGGGTTTGTTTCGATGCACAGTGCCTTCGACCACCATGCAGCCGGCAACCTGGCCGAATTTCGGCGATTTGAATACTTCGCGCACATCGGCGACACCGATAATTTCTTCACGCAGCTCCGGTGCCAGCATGCCGGTCAGGGATGCCTTAACATCATCAATAAGGTTGTAAATGACGCTGTAGTAGCGCAGCTCCAACTGCTCGTCTTCTATTATTTTTCGCGCTGCATTATCGGCTCTAACGTTAAAGCCAAACACCACAGCGTTAGTTGTGAGTGCCAGGGTGGCGTCGGTTTCGGTGATGCCACCCACGCCTCCAGAGACAACTTTGACCTGCACCTCATCGTTGCCAAGATCGGCCAACGCTGACTGAATAGCTTCCAGCGAACCACGCACATCAGCTTTCAGAACTACCTGCAGAATCTTGGTCTCTTCCGCACCCAGGTTTTCAAATGGGTTTTCCAGGTTTACCGTGGCCAGACTAGCCGATTTTTGCTCGCGGACTTTATCCTGTCGCAGCATGGCTATCTCACGCGCCTGCTTTTCGTTCTCGGTAACTGCGAATTCATCGCCAGCATCCGGCGTACCATCAAGACCCAGAATTTCCACCGGTATGGAGGGTCCGGCGATGCTGATTTTCTTGCCGTTTTCATCGGTCATAGCGCGTACTCTGCCCGTATGCACGCCAGCAAGAAGAATGTCGCCTGCTTTTAATTCGCCTGCTTGCACCAACACAGACGCTACCGGGCCGCGTCCCTTGTCAAGACGCGACTCAATAACAATGCCGCGTGCCGGCACATCGCGCGGTGCCTGCAGCTCAAGCACTTCGGCCTGTAATAATAGCGCATCGAGGAGCGCATCAATGCCTTCACCGCTGTGCGCCGATACCGGGATGAACTGCACATCGCCACCCCACTCTTCGGGAATAACTTCCTTGGCCGCCAGTTCGTTCTTGACGCGATCTGGATCGGCACCTTCCTTATCCATCTTGTTGATGGCGACTACGATGGGCACCCCGGCGGCTCGGGCATGCACTATGGCTTCTTCAGTTTGGGGCATGACGCCATCGTCCGCAGCGACCACGAGGATAACAATGTCGGTGCTTTTGGCACCGCGGGCGCGCATAGCAGTAAACGCGGCGTGGCCAGGCGTATCCAGAAAGCTGATCATGCCGTGGCCGGTTTCAACGTGATAGGCGCCGATATGTTGCGTAATTCCGCCTGCTTCACCGCTGGCCACTTTTGCTTTACGGATGTAATCGAGCAGTGACGTTTTACCATGGTCGACATGGCCCATGACCGTCACTACAGGTGCGCGCGGCTCCAGCGTACCCTCGCGCTGCAAAGATACCTCAAGCTCCTGCTCGACCACCGCGTTTCCACTATCAAGCTTGACCTTATGGCCTAGCTCCTCGACTACCAGTACAGCCGTATCCTGATCAATGGATTGATTGATGCTGGCCATAACCCCCAGGTTCATCAACGTTTTGATCACAGTACCGGCCTTTACCGTCATGCGTTGCGCCAACTCTCCGACGTTGATCGTTTCTCCAACAGCAACTTCGTGCACAACTTGCTCGGTGGGCTTGGCGAAACCGTGCTTATTTTTGGCAGCGTGATTGCGCGCAATACTTTGGCGTGCGATTTGTTGGCGCTGCAGGGAACCGCGTCGCTCTTCCATATCATCGTCGTCAAGCAAGTCCGCAACGCGAGTAAGGCTCTTGCCAGACAATTTGTCTTTTTTCCTGAGCGATGTTTTCTTGCGTGGCCGGTCGTCATCTGCAGCGGACGCATCTTTACCGTGCGCATGCCGCTTGTGTTTCGGCTCGGCGGTGCCAGGCGTCGGAGCCGCAGGCGCAGGCGCAGCTGCGGCCTGTTTCACCTTCTGCTGTGACTCCTCCTCTGCAGCCAGCTTCTTACGCTGCACCTCTTCGCGGCGCAACCGCTCGTCTTCTTCACGTTGCTTACGCCTGTTGGCGGCCATTTGACGCAATTCTTCTACATCAAAATCTGCCTTGTTGATTAACGGTATCTCGGTTTTCTCAACGACCGGCTCAACGGCAGGTTCTGGCTCTGGTTCAACCGCAGGTACCGGTTCAACTATAGCTACCGGCGCTTCCTCGATTACGAGTTCAGCTTCAATCACTGGCGCAGTTGGCTCGCCTTCTAAAACCGGCTCCTCGGCTTCGACATCACGCTTGACGTAAGTACGCTTCTTGCGAACTTCAACGTTCACAGTTTTGCGGCCCTGACTCGTAGGACCTTTTAAGGTACTGACGGTTTTACGTTTTAACGTTATCTTCTTCGGCGCATTGGTAGACTCACCGTGACTGCTCTTAAGAAAAGACAGCAATGTCTGCTTGTCCTCATCGGAAACAAGCTCATCTTGCACTTGATGCGTCAAGCCTGCTTGCTGCATTTGCTTAAGCAATCGTTCGGCTGGCGTTCCAACCACTTCGGCTAGTTCGCTTACTGTCACTTCCGCCATCTGTCTTCTCCTACAAAACTACTCAATACCAACCCGGTCAATCAGACAGCACAATATTAATATCATGCTGTTTGAATGCTAACCCTGCTGCTCGTCGGCAAACCAGGGTGCACGCGCTGTCATTATGAGCTGGCCCGCTCTTTCATCGTCCAGGCCTTCTATTTCATGAATATCTTCTATTGCTTGCTCGGCTAGATCTTCCATTGTCACGATACCGAGCCCTGCCAACTGGAAGGCCAGATGTTTATCCATACCCTCCATGCCTAGCAAGTCTGCGGCTGGCTCAGCAGCATGCTCCTGAGAGGCAATGGCACTGGTTAGCAACGCGTCTTTAGCGCGAGCACGCAGCTCAGTTGCTATATCCTCGTCGAAGCCTTCTATGTTGATCATCTCTTCCATCGGTACATAGGCGACTTCTTCTAGCGACGTAAACCCTTCTTCCAACAAGACTAGAGCAACGTCTTCATCAACATCCAACGCGTCGATAAACTGCTGCATGATCTGGCCGGATTCGGTTTCCTGTTTGTCTGACGCTTCTTCGACACTCATCACGTTAATCGTCCAGCCGGTTAGCTCGCTGGCCAACCGCACATTCTGTCCGTTACGGCCGATAGACTGCGCCAGGTTATCTTCTGCGACGGCAACATCCATCGTGCGTGTATCTTCATCAACTACTATCGATTCTACTTCGGCCGGCGACATCGCATTTATAACGAGCTGCGCCGGATTGTCGTCCCACAAGATAATATCAACGCGCTCATTACCCAATTCGTTAGATACAGCTTGCACGCGCGAACCACGCATGCCAACGCAGGCACCAACCGGGTCGATTCGCCCATCATTGGTCTTCACCGCGATTTTCGCGCGCGACCCCGGATCGCGCGCCGCGCTGCGAATTTCAATCACCTGCTCTGCAATTTCCGGCACTTCAATTTTAAACAGTTCTATCAACATGGTTGGGCAGGAGCGGCTCATAATAAGCTGGGGGCCGCGCGCCTCCGGATTAACCTCGATCAAAATGGCGCGCGCCCGGTCGTTGACACGAAATGTCTCACGGCCAACCAGCTGATCGCGCGCTAAGAGCCCTTCGGCGTTGTTGCCCAGGTCCATGATAATGTGGTCGCGAGTGACACGCTTGACGGTGCCGCTTATCAATTCGCCGATTCGATCGCGATACTCTTCAACGATTTTAGCGCGCTCCGCTTCCCGTACTTTTTGTACGATAACCTGCTTAGCAGTTTGCGCCGCAATCCGGCCGAACTCTACATTTTCAATTTGCTCCTCGTGCACGTCTCCCACCTTCAGCGCGACATCTTTCTCTGCCGCCTCTTCGGTAGTAAATTGAGTGCCAAGTAGGGCCATCTCTTCATCGCCTACCACTTCCCAGCGACGAAATGTTTCGTAGTCGCCAGTTGCTCGGTCGATGCTTACCGATATGTCAGCTTCTTCGTCGTAGCGCTTTTTCGTAGCCGTCGCCAGAGCAAG
>RCMY010001209.1_pt1 | contig 24686 bp, 18 predicted proteins | sample 2041341 | NCBI WGS metagenome assembly RCMY01 (sample SAMN09708234, study PRJNA481090) | Marine sediment metagenome, whole genome shotgun sequencing project.
AACCCGCTGTCGCGACGCCGCAGGGCCACCTCGGCGACCGCCTGCTGGCCCTCGACGCCCTGGTTGCGCGCTTCGAGGTACAGCGTGGTGCTCAAACAAAGCGAATCGGCGCTCTGCGGTGAAAGTATCGAGGCCAACCACATGATCCAGGCCAGTTTCATGACGAACTCCTTGCTCCGTTGCGCCGGCAGGGTCGGTCACCACCCTGATCGGGTGGCGGCCTTGTTGCCGGCATGGCGTACTGGGGAGGCGGCGGCTCTGTGGCGCGCTTGGCCCCTTCACCTCATCCCGCAGAGGGCGGGAAGGTGGTGAGTCACCGGATGGGTGACTGGGAAAGTTGCGGCACGGTAGCGGTGGATATTTAAACCTGATGTGAACAGGGGTGCCTGTTCAGGTTCTTCCCGGCGCGTCTTCAGTGGGCCGGGTTCGCCGCATGTTCAGCGACACCGGGGCGTTCGCGCGCGTTGGCCTCGGGCGGCAGTCACGATATCGTTTCTGGACACGCGGTTCGATCTCCGGATAATTTGCGCGGCTTTACAGGCTCGCGGCCAGCCGGCAGCCCTGGTCTATGGCGCGCTTGGCATCGAGTTCGGTGGCCAACTCCGCCCCGCCAATCACGTGCAACGTGCCGGGATGTCGACTCAGCACGCTTTCCAGCGGTTTGAAAGGGACCTGCCCCGCACACACCACAACATGATCGACCGCCAGCAGTTGTTCGTTGCCCTCGATCCGCACGCGCAGTCCCGCGTCGTCGACGCCCAGATATTCCACGCCACTGAGCATGCTCACCTGCTTGTGCTTGAGCGTGGCGCGGTGGATCCACCCCGTGGTCTTCCCCAATCGGGCACCGGGTTTGCCATCACTGCGTTGCAGCAACCACAGCTCACGCGCCGGGGGTTCCGGCGCGGGTGGCAGCAGGCCGCCACGGTTGTCGGCATAGTCCAGGTCGACACCCCACTCACGGCGCCAACGCTCCGGTTCCAACGTGGGTGAGCCACCAGCCTGGACCAGGAATTCAGCGACATCGAAGCCGATTCCACCCGCGCCAATGATCGCCGCGCGCCTGCCGACCTGGACTTTTCCCTGCAGTACCTCCGCATAGCCCACTACTTTGGGATGGTCCGCGCCGGGGAACGCGACCTGGCGCGGCAGCACGCCGGTAGCCAGCACCACATGGTCGAACCCGCACAAGGCCTCGGCGGTAGCGCGCGTCCCGAGACGCAGTTCGATGCCGGTCAACGCGATCTGGCGCTCGAAGTAGCGCAGCGTTTCATGAAACTCCTCCTTGCCTGGGATGCGCTTGGCGAGGTTGAACTGGCCGCCGATCCGGTCGGCCGCCTCAAACAGCGTGACCCGGTGGCCGCGACCGGCCGCGGTCGTCGCGCAGGCCAATCCCGCCGGCCCTGCACCCACCACCGCGACGCGCTTGGGCGCGCTGGTGGGGAGGTACCGGAGCTCGGTCTCCGCGCACGCGCGTGGATTGACCAGACAACTGGCGCGTTTGTTGGCAAACACATGGTCCAGGCAAGCCTGATTGCAGGCGATGCAGGTATTGATCTCGTCACTGCGGTGGGCGCGCGCCTTCGCGACCCACTGCGAGTCGGCCAGCAGCGGGCGCGCCATCGACACCATGTCCGCCTCGCCGTTGGCAAGGATCCGTTCGGCGGTCTCTGGCATGTTGATGCGGTTGGTGGCGATGACCGGCACGCCAACCTGCGGACGCAAGCGCGCGGTGATCCCGGTGAACGCACCGCGTGGAACCGAGGTCGCGATCGTCGGTACGCGCGATTCGTGCCAGCCGATACCCGTGTTGATCAGCGTAGCGCCGCCGGCCTCGACCGCGCGCGCCTGGGCCAGTACTTCGTCCCAACTCAGTGCGTCGTCGACCAGATCGATCATCGACAGGCGGTAGATGAGGATGAAATCCGGTCCACACGCCTCGCGGATGCGACGCACGATCTCGATCGCAAACCGCATCCGCCTTGCAGCATCACCGCCGAACGCATCGTCGCGACGGTTGGTACGCTGCGCGGTGAACTGGTTCAGCAGGTAACCCTCCGAACCCATCACCTCCACACCGTCATACCCGGCATCGCGCGCGAGCTGGGCGGTGCGGACAAATGCCGCGATCTGTCGCTCGATCCCGCGCGCCGACAGCGAGCGCGGGGTAAAGGGATTGATCGGCGACTTGATCCGGCTGGGTGCGACCTGCAAGGGATGGAAGCCGTAACGACCGGCATGCAGGATCTGCAGACAGATGCGGCTGCCGTGACCATGAACCGCAGCGGTGACCTGACGGTGCTTGCGGACTTCCCATGGCCGGCTCAGCTTGCCACCGAACGGTTTCAACCACCCGGTGATGCCCGGCGCAAATCCGCCCGTGACCATCAACCCGACCCCGCCCGCCGCGCGCTCGGCGAAGTAGGCGGCCAGTTTCGGAAAATCGGCAGCCTTGTCCTCCAGCCCGGTGTGCATCGAGCCCATCAACACGCGGTTGGGCAGGGTGCAAAAGCCCAGATCCAGCGGCGAGAAGAGGTGCGGATAGAGTGGCGGCAGGGTGTTCATCGGAAGTACGCGTGCGTATGGATGGCCACGATGCCGCCAATACGGGAATGCGGCAAGTCTCTGCGACGTCTCATGGGAGCGGACGTCCACGCGGCGCTGATCGACTCGCCGGCATAGTGACCACCCGACTGCATGGAGAGTGGAAGATGAGCGAACACGACATCCGCTCCGCGGCCCGCCCGTCTCCCGACCAGCCCCTTCTGGACGTCGCCGATTACGTCATCGACTACACGATTCGATCGGACGAGGCCGTCGACACCGCGCGCTACATGCTGCTGGATTCGCTGGCATGTGCCGCATTGGCGATGGAACAGGATGGATGCGTGAGGCACCTTGGGCCGCTGGTGCCGGGTGCGGATCTTGCCGGTGGGGCACGCGTGCCCTACACCGGATTTGAACTGGATCCGGTGCAGGCGGCCTACAACATCGGTACGCAGATCCGCTGGCTGGATTTCAATGACACCTGGCTGGCGGCGGAGTGGGGCCATCCATCCGACAATCTCGGCGCGATCCTGGCGGTAGCGGATTATCTGGGGCGCAAAGCCGAGGCCGGGGGAAAGGCGCCGATGACGGTGCGGGACGTGCTGGGCTGGGCCATCAAGGCCCATGAGATCCAGGGCTGCTACGCACTCCAGAACGCATTCAACCGACTCGGGCTGGACCATGTGATCCTCGTGCGGTTGGCTTCCACAGCGGTCGCCACCCGAATGCTGGGAGGCGACCGCGATGCGATCTGGTCGGCCCTGTCGCACAGCTGGATCGACAACGGCGTGTTGCGCACCTACCGCCACGCGCCCAATACAGGACCGCGCAAGAGTTGGGCTGCCGGTGATGCCTGCCGCCGTGCGGTGACCCACGCGCTCAACGCGGTGAGCGGGGAGGTGGGTTGTCCCTCGGCACTGAGCGCGCCGACATGGGGCTTCTACGACGTGGCGTGCAACGGGCAGCCGTTCGCTTTCGAGCGGCCGTTCGGCAGCTACGTGATGGAGAACGTTCTCTTCAAGCTCAGTTTTCCGGCAGAGTTCCACGCCCAGACCGCAGTGGAATGCGCCATGCAGCTGCATGCGCAGGTCCAGGCACAACTATCCGCCGGTGGGACTGGCGCGATCGAGCGCATCGAGATCGAAACCCAGGAGGCCGCGATCCGGATCATTGACAAGACCGGTCCACTGGACAATTACGCCGATCGCGACCATTGCCTCCAGTACATGGTTGCGGTGCCGCTGATTTTTGGGCGGCTGGTCGCCGGGGATTACAGCGACGCGGTCGCCTCGGACCCGCGTATCGATGCCTTGCGGGCGAAGATGACCGTTCGTGAGGACCCGCGGTTCACACGCGATTACGCCGATCCCGAGAAACGCCATATCGGCAATTCCGTCCAGGTGTTCTTCAGCGACGGGAGCCATACGGAAAAGATCACTGTGGACGTACCCATTGGCCACCGCAGGCGGCGGGAAGAAGGGATTCCCGTGTTGATGGCCAAGTTTTCCGCCGCGATGCACGGTCGTCTCGGCAGCGGGCGCGCAGAACAGGTGATCCGCCTTGCGGGCGACCCCGAAAGTCTCGATGCGATGGCGATCACCGACTTCATGTCCCTGTTTGCGAGCTGAATCGATCCGGACACATCCACCCCGATGTGGAACTTTGTTCATTTGTTATTCCTTCGTTAACACGGCCTTCACCAAGCCGCTTCTAACCTGCGCAGCGATGGCGTCGTACCGGCAGCCGTCCTGCAGCGGTTCGGAATCACGCCAAACCAGTTTTCCACTTGGATTCACACGGAGATTAATGATGAACAAGAAACTCCTTTGCGCAGCCTTGCTCGGCGGAATTGCTTTCGCTGGCGCGGCGAGCGCCCAGCAGTTCGATGACCGCTGGTACCTCACCGGCTCGACGGGTATGAACATCCAGGACAGCGACCGCGACTCCCGCGACGCGCCGTTCGTCGCACTCGGCTTCGGCAAGTTCATCAATCCGAACTGGTCTCTCGACACCGAGTTGAACTATCAGAATCCCAACGCGGATCGCAACCAGGATCTGAACTGGAGCCAGTACGGCATCTCCCTGGACGCGCGTTACCACTTCCTCGCCGAAGGCCGGAACTGGAACCCGTACGTGCTGATGGGCGTTGGATACCAGCGCACTGAAGAAGAGTACGACGCGTTCCCGAACCCGATCTCCCCGGGCAAGCGTAAAGAAGGCAACGTGGCCGGCAAGCTGGGCATCGGTGCCCAGGGCGACCTTGGCCGCGTCGGCGTGCGCACCGAGCTCGCGTACCGTGGCGACTTTGACGACAACAGTGTGGCCGCTCCGGATGAGAGCTGGTTCGGTGATCTGATCGCCTCTGTAGGTGTCGTGATCCCGCTGGGTCCGGAGCCGATGACTCCGATCGCTCCGGCGCCGGCTCCGCCGCCGATGGTTGATGACACCCCGGTGCCGGTCACCATCGACCTGCGTGGCGTGAACTTCGACTTCGACAAGTCGACCCTGCGTGCCGATTCGCTGGCGATCCTCAACGAGGCGATGGAGATCCTGCGTCGTTACCCGGATGTTCGCGTGGAAGTTGCCGGTCACACCGATCTGTGCGGTCCGGACGCTTACAACCAGTCGCTGTCCGAGCGCCGTGCCCGTGCCGTGTATGACTTCATGACCTCCAACGGGATTGACTCGAGCCGCCTGGCGGGTCCGATCGGCTACGGCGAGAGCCGTCCGCTGGAGCAGACCCCGCAGACGCAGCCCGGTTGCAAGAACGAGCGTAACCGTCGCACCGAGTTGAACGTGCAGAACTAAGCACGTTGCTATCGGCTGCAGGCTTTCCCGCAGTCCGGAAATAATGCAGGAGTCCGGCATTCCCTTGCCGGGCTCCTGTTTTTTGATGTCGATGACTGCTGATCGCGCCAGTGGAACGGTTGCCGGGCCATTGCTGCGCTGACCGGTGACGGTTGTTTTTCACGATGTTGTTAATATATCGTTCGTAACCGTGTATCATCCGTTTCTGTGACTACGGAGCGTGGCGTCTTCTGCCGCCTCCGCGGTGACCACCAAGTTCCAGCGATGTGTTGTCAATCGACGTATTGCCAAAGAAATCCCCCCCGGATATCACTGAAGGAGTTGTTATGAAAATTGGTCTTTTGAGCACGGCGCTGCTCGCCGGCCTGGCATTTGCCTCCGCGGCGAATGCGCAGGAATTTGATGATCGCTGGTACCTGACCGGCACCACCGGTTTCAACCTGCAGGACAACGACCGTACCACCAACGATGCGGGCTTCCTCGCGTTGGGTCTGGGCAAGTTCGTCAGCCCGAACTGGTCGATCGACGGTGAGCTGAACTATCAGAACCCGAACTTCGACGCCAACCAGGACCTGAACTGGAGCCAGTACGGCATCTCGCTGGACGCGCGTTACCACTTCCTCGCCGAAGGCCGGAACTGGAGCCCGTACCTGCTGATGGGCGTTGGTTACCAGCAGTCCGAGGAAGAGTACGACGCGTTCCCGAACCCGATTTCCCCGGGCAAGCGCAAGGACGGCAGCGTCGCCGCCAAAGTCGGCGCCGGCCTGCAGGCCAATCTGGGCCGCGTCGGTGTGCGCACCGAGCTCGCGTACCGTGGTGACTTCGACGACCAGAGCGTAGCCGCTCCGAATGAGAGCTGGTTCGGCGACGTGATTGCTTCGGTGGGCGTGATCGTGCCGCTGGGTCCGGAGCCGATGGCTCCGATCGCTCCTGCGCCGGCTCCGCCGCCGATGGTTGACGACACCCCGGTGCCGGTCACGATCGACCTGCGCGGCGTGAACTTCGACTTCGACAAGTCGACCCTGCGTGCCGATTCGCTGGCCATCCTGAACGAGGCGATGGAAATCCTGCGTCGCTACCCGGATGTCCGCGTGGAAGTTGCCGGTCACACCGATCTGTGCGGTCCGGACGCGTACAACCAGTCGCTGTCCGAGCGTCGCGCACGTGCCGTGTATGACTACATGACCTCCAACGGCATCGACGCCGGCCGCCTCGCTGGTCCGATCGGCTACGGCGAGAGCCGTCCGCTGGAGCAGACCCCGCAGACGCAGCCTGGTTGCAAGAACGAGCGTAACCGTCGCACCGAGTTGAACGTGCAGAACTAAGCACGTCCGGAACAGCAGGGGTGGCTTTGGCGGCCCCTGCGATCCAACGAAGCCCGGCCATCGTGCCGGGCTTCGTGTTTTCTGGCATTGCGGTCGCCACGGGCTGACTGCGCCGGTTGTCCAATGTCGGGGCCGCGCCTACACTCTGCTGGCTGGACCCGATGTCCGGATGCCGTTCCCAGGGAGATGAATATGTTGCGTGCCGCCGTTGTCCTCGTTGTGCTGTCGTGCGCCGGTCCTGCGAGCGCGCAAAGCGTGTCGTGTGGCGCCCTGTCGGCCCCTGTAAGCCCGGTGCAGCGAACCATGATTGCGCCCGTCGCCGCCGAGTTCAGTACCTCGGGTCGTCAGTTGGGCGCTCCGGCAGGCGTCCTTTCACAGGCACTCAGCGACTCGCTGTCACTCGACGAAGTGCTGTTCCGCATGCAGGTGGAAAGCTGCGGCAGCCTCGCCAGCATTGCGCCGATTCCGTCGCCGGCCAGTCTTCCGGTGGCGCCCATCGCCACCCCGGATGCGACCGTGTCGATCACCAGCGTGCCTGCTGCGACCGATCCGGCGGCCTACAAGCCACAGACCGAGTTCGACAACACGCCGTGGCGCTTCGACATGAACCAGAACGGCAAAAGCATGACCGCCGATGAATTCGACGCATGGATGAACGCGAAGGGTTTGCGGGTGGTGGGCGGAAAGTTTGTAAGGGTTCCTGTCCAGACCGCGGTCGGCACGGCACCGGTGACGGATGCGGTAGTTCCAACCCGCGCCCAGTCGAAAGACGAGTAGTTCGAGTCGCCTGCCGCGACAGCGGCGCGCTCGCGTAGACAGTGAAACGGCCGCATTGCGGCCGTTTCCATTTTCAGCCTTTCAGCACGCCCAGTTCGCGGCCGATACGGATGTAGGCATCGATCGCCCGATCCAGATGCTCGCGCGTATGCGCTGCACTGATCTGGGTCCGGATGCGTGCCTGACCTTGAGGCACTACGGGAAAGAAGAAGCCGATCGCGTAGATCCCCTCGTCCAGCAGACGGTCGGCGAAGGTCTGGGCCAGCGGCGCGTCGTAAAGCATCACCGGCACGATCGGATGGTTGCCGGGCTTGAGGTCAAAACCTGCCGTGGTCATTTTCTCGCGGAAGTAACGCGTGTTTTCCACCAGCGCGGTGCGCAAGTCATCGGCGTCCGCCAGCATCTGGAATGCCTTGGTGCCAGCCGCCACGACGTGTGGCGGCAGCGAGTTCGAGAACAGGTACGGCCGCGAGCGCTGACGCAGCAGTTCGATGACTTCCTTCCTGCCTGTGGTGAACCCCCCTACCGCACCGCCCATTGCCTTGCCAAGCGTGCCGGTGAAAATATCGATCCCGTCCATGACGCCCTTGAGTTCGGCCGACCCGCGACCGGTGGCGCCGATGAAGCCGGTGGCGTGGCAATCGTCGATATGCACCAGCGCGCCGTACTGTTTGGCCAGCGCACAGATCTCGTCCAATGGCGCGACAAATCCGTCCATCGAGAACACGCCATCGGTGGTGATCAGCCGGGTCTTGCAGCCGGCGGCGTCGGCAGCCTGAAGCTGTTTTTCCAGGTCGGCCATGTCGCAGTTGGCGTAACGGAACCGTTGGGCCTTGCACAGGCGTACGCCATCAATGATCGAGGCGTGGTTGAGGCTGTCGGAGATGACCGCGTCGTCCGGTCCCAGCAGCGGATCGTACAACCCGCCGTTGGCATCGAAACACGAGGCGTAGAGAATCGTGTCCTCGGTGCCGAAGAAGCGCGCGATGGTCTCTTCCAGTTCCTTGTGCAGGTCCTGGGTGCCGCAGATGAAGCGCACGGAGGCCATACCGAAACCGTGTGAATCCAGCGCGTCTTTCGCGGCCTGGATCAGGTCGGGATGATCCGCCAGACCGAGGTAGTTGTTGGCGCAGAAGTTCAGCACGGTGCTGCCGTCGTCCAGGGTGATCTCGGCGGACTGCGGGCTGCTGATGATGCGCTCGGACTTGAACAGACCCGCGTCGCGGATTTCGTCAAGGGTGTCGGCGTAACGTTCGGTCAGGGACATATCGGCTCCAGGAGTTGGTGTCGATGCCGGGCCGCCTTGCGGCGTCAGGCGTAGGGGAGTGAGGGCCGGGCTCAGTTCCAGCTCAGCACGATCTTGCCGGACTGGCCCGCCTCCATCAGGTCGAAGCCCTGTTGGAAGTCGTCGATCGGCAACTGGTGGGTCAACACCTTGCCCAGCGGGAATCCACCCAGGACAAGCTGGGTCATCTTGTACCAGGTCTCATACATCTTCCGGCCGTAGATGCCCTGCAGGGTGAGGCCCTTGAAGATGATCTTGTCCCAGTCCGCGCCGGCGCCCTGCGGCATGATGCCGAGCATCGCGATCTTGCCACCGTGGTACATGCAGTCGAGCATGTCGTTGAATGCGCGCGGGTTGCCGCTCATTTCCAGGCCGACGTCGAAGCCCTCCATGTGGAGGTCCTTCATCACCTCCTTCAGCGGCGTTTTGGCGACGTTGACCACGCGGGTGGCGCCCATGTCGGCGGCCAGCTTGAGGCGGTAGTCGTTGATGTCGGTCACCACCACGTTGCGCGCACCGATGTGTTTGCAGATGCCCGCAGCAATGATGCCGATCGGGCCGGCACCGGTAATCAGCACGTCCTCACCGACCACGTCGAACTCCAGCGCGCAATGGGCGGCGTTGCCGTAGGGGTCGAAGAAGGCGGCCAGTTCGCTGGGGATCTGATCCGGGATAGGCCACAGGTTGGTCGCCGGCATCACCACGTATTCGGCAAAAGCCCCATTGCGGTTGACCCCGATCCCTACGGTGTTGGGGCACAGGTGCTGACGTCCGCCGCGGCAGTTGCGGCAGTGTCCGCAGACGATATGGCCTTCCGCGGAAACCCGCTGGCCGATCCTGTAGCCCGTGACGCCGGGGCCCACCTCGACGATGCGGCCGACGAATTCGTGGCCGATCACCAGGCCGGGCGTGATCGTCCGCTGGCTCCACTCGTCCCACAGGTAAATGTGCAGGTCGGTACCACAGATGGCGGTCTTCCCCAGCTTGATCAGCACCTCGTTGGCGCCGGCGCGGGGTACCGGTACTTCCTGCATCCATATGCCCTTGCCGGCCTCGCGCTTGACCAGCGCCTTCATCGTGGACGGAATGGACTGCGATGCAGTCTGTTGCGTTGCGGAGGGTTCGGACATGGAGAGCCTGATGTGAGCGACTGGTTGAGCGCCGATTGTACCGGCGCGGTCGCGCAGCCCCGATGACGACTTGCGGGACACACCACATGCCAACAACCCATTGAACGGGAGCAATGGGCATGACCGTTGGCAGTTGCCTGAGCGCGCCCGTAGTGCCTATGTTGATAGGTATATCAACCAGACTGGGGCATCCTTGAACCTTCGAATCCTGTCCGCGGCCATGGCCGTTGCGCTTGTTTCCACCGCTGCCTGTGCCGACGAAGGCATGTGGCAGCCCAGCCAGATGCCCCTGCTCTCCGATCAGCTCAAAGCTCGTGGCCTGGAGATGGATCCGGCGGCACTGTCCAATCTGGCCGGGAAACCGCTGGATGCGGTGATCAGCCTGGGCGGTTGCACGGCCAGCTTCGTCTCGCCGAAGGGTCTGGTGGTGAGTAACCACCACTGTGTGTATGGCGCTGTGCAGTACAACTCGACGCCCGATCGCGACCTGCTCACCAAGGGGTTCGTCGCCAAGACCTTGGCCGACGAACTGCCGGCAGAGCCCAACGCGCGCATCTATGTCACCCAGGAGATCGGCGATGTCACCGCGCGCATCACCGAGGGGCTGGACGGACTGGATGGCAAGGCCCGTTACGACACGGTGGAATCCCGCAGCAAGGCACTGGTGGCCGAATGCGAGGAGCCCGGCGGCTTGCGTTGCAATGTCTACAACTTCCACGGCGGCCTGCAGTTCTCGTTGATCCGCCAGATGGAGATCCGCGATGTGCGGCTGGTGTATGCCCCGTCGGATGCGATCGGCAAGTTCGGCGGCGACGTGGACAACTTCGAGTGGCCGCGCCACACCGGCGACTGGGGCTTCCTGCGCGCCTACGTCGGCAAGGACGGCAAGCCCGCACCGTACTCGCCCGACAACGTGCCCTACCAGCCGGCCAGCTGGCTGACGGTGTCCCAGCAGCCATTGCAGGAAGGTGACTACGTGATGGTCACCGGCTACCCGGGCTCGACCGACCGGTACCGTCTGCCGGCCGAGGTGGAGCAGGCGATCGACTGGCGCTATCCGGCCATGGTCGCCTACTACCGCGAGTCGCTCGCCGAGATCGATCGCACCACGGCGGGTGACAAGGCGGCGGCGCTGAAGTACGCGTCCACCGTTGCCGGCATCAACAACGTTCTCAAGCTGTATCAGGGCAACCTGGACGGCTTCGCGCAGATGGACAATCCGGTCGGCATCAAGCAGGCACGCGAGGATGCGCTGGAGACGTGGCTGGCGAAGCGCGGCAAGCAGGGGCGGGCAAAGTTGGAGGCGATCCGCGAGCTGGAGCGCGAACTGGCGGCAGGCCGGGCGGTTCGTGAGCGTGAGCTGTGGTTCGGCACGGCACTCGGCGGGGGTTTGAGCGGCACGGCGGTCAGCCTGTATCGCAACGCGATCGAGCAGGCGAAGCCGGATGCCGAGCGCAAGTCCGGTTACCAGGATCGGGATGCGCCGCGTCTGGCCGGATCCATGACCGCGTTCGACAAGCGCTACGACCCGAAGGTCGACCAGGCGCTGATGGCCCTGCGACTGCAGCGCTATGCCAGCAAGGTGCCCCCGAGCGATCGCGTGGAAGCCCTCGATCGCTGGCTTGGGATCACCGCCACCGACAAGACCATCGCCGGGCTGGATACGACGCTTGATGCGCTGTACGCAGGATCGAAGCTGGGTGATGCCGAAACCCGGCTGGCCCTCCTGAAGGCGGACAAGGCCGCCATCGAAGCCTCGGGCGACGCGGCTCTGAAACTGGCCGTGGCGATGATGCCGACCGTGCTGAAGGCCGAGCAGGAGAACGAAGCGCGTGCCGGCCGGATCTCCGCGCTGCGCCCGCAGTACATGGAGGCGATGATCGATTTCAACCAGTCGCAGGGCAAACCTGTCTATCCGGACGCAAACAGCTCGCTGCGGATCACCTTCGGTACGGTCAATGGCTATTCACCCCGCGACGGCGTGCGAATGACCCCGTTCACGACCCTGGACGGGATCGTCGCCAAGACCACCGGCAAGGACCCTTTCATCACGCCGCAGGCCGAGCTGGACGCGATTGCCGCAGGCAAGGGCGCGCAGTACCGCATGGCGTCGCTGGGCGATGTGCCGGTGAACTTCCTCAGTGACGTGGACACCACTGGCGGCAACTCCGGCTCGCCCACGCTCAACGCGAAAGGCGAACTTGTGGGCCTGTTGTTCGACGGCAACTACGAAAGCCTCAGCGCCGGCTGGATCTTCAATCCCGAGCTGACCCGATCGATCCACGTCGATACCCGTTACATGCGCTGGGTAATGGACGAAGTCGATCACGCCGAACACCTCCTGACGGAGATGGGACTTCCCAATGACTGATTGCAACGGAACGCTGAAGACCGCCGTGCGCGGAGTGCTGCTGGCGTCTGCGGCTGGTCTGGCATTCGGCGCCCACGCCGATGAGGGCATGTGGATGCCGTCGCAGTTGCCACAGATCGCCGACCGGTTGGCTGCGGCCGGCTACAAGGGCGATCCGGCGGCGCTGGCCGACCTGACCCGGCCCCCGATGAGCGCGGTCGTGTCGCTCGGTGGTTGCACCGCGAGCTTCGTCTCTCCGCAGGGTCTGGTGGTGACCAATCACCATTGCGCCTACGGCGCGATCCAGCTCAACTCGACCCCGCAGAACAACCTGATGGCCGACGGCTTCAACGCAGCCAACCCGGCTGACGAAGTGTCGGCGGGCCCGGCTGCCCGCGTGCTGGTGACGACGGCCTTTGACCGCGTGACCGACAGGGTCCTCAAAGACGCGCGCGGCAAGACCGGGCGCGGGTACTTCGAGGCGGTCGATACCGCGAGCAAAGCCCTGGTCGCGGAATGCGAACAGGACGGGGGCTACCGCTGCAGCATTGCCAACATGTACTACGGCACCGATTTCTATCTGATCAAGCAGCTGGAGTTGAGGGACATCCGGCTGGTGTATGCCCCGCCGGAGTCCATCGGCAAATACGGCGGTGAGATCGACAATTTCATGTGGCCTCGCCACAGCGGCGACTTCGCCTTCTATCGCGCCTATGTCGACAAGGACGGCAAACCGGCGGCGTTCTCGCCTGACAATGTGCCGTATCAACCGAAGGCCTTCCTCACCGTGTCGACCGATCCGGTGGCCGAGGGTGATTTCGCGATGCTGGCCGGTTATCCCGGCCGCACCTTCCGCCATCGCACGGCCGCCGAGTTCGTTGAGCAGGTGGGCATCCAGCTGCCGGCGCGAGTCGACCTCTACGCCGCGATGATCGACACCATCGAGCGCGCTTCCGGCGACGACGCGGATGCGGGCGTGCTTTACGCATCCCAGGTGGCAAGCCAGAAGAACAGCCTCAAGCGCGCCCAGGGCGAGCTGGACGGACTCCAGCGCAGCGACGCGGTGGGCGTGCGCAAGCGCGACGAGGCCGCGATGCTGGCGTGGCTGGCTGAACAGCCGGATGCAGCGGCTACCCGGCGCGACATTGACGCAGTTGCGACCGTGATCGCCGAGTCCCAGGCGACCGGTGAGCGTGACCAGCTGTTCGGTCTGATGCGCAGCCAGAGTCAACTGCTGAAGAGCGCGCTGCAGCTGCAGCGGTTGGCAGTGGAGCGCGGCAAGCCCGACGCGGAGCGCGAGAGCGGATATCAGCAGCGTGACGAGGCGCAGATCGAAGCGTCGCTCAGGCAGGTCCAGCGGCGCTATGCGCCACAAGTCGAAAAGGCCCTGCTGGGAGAGCTGTTGTCCCGCTACCGGGCGTTGCCGGCCAACCAGAGGATCGCCGAGGTTGACGCGGTATTTGGCGCCGATGCGGCCCAGACGGCGTCAGCGCTGGATGCCCTCTACAGCGGCACCCGGCTGGACAAGGAAGCCGAGCGCCTGCGCCTTCTCGGTGCCTCGCCGGCAGCGGTGTCCGCGTCGACCGATCCGTTGATGGAGGCAGCGGCGAAACTGCTTCCCGCGCAACTGCGCATCGAGGATGCCGACAAGGCAAGCGATGGCGAGCTGCTGCGTCTGCGTCCGGCCTACATGCGCACGCTGATCGCGTTCCGCGAGTCACAGGGGCAGGCCGTCTACCCCGATGCCAACTCGACGCTCCGCGTGAGCTACGGAAAGGTCAGCTCGCTGGTTCCGCGCGATGGTGTGCACTACACGCCGCTGACCACCGTGCAGGGAATCGTGGAGAAATACACCGGAGCCGACCCGTTCGATGCCCCCGAGACGTTGCTTGACGCCATCGCCAAGGGTGATTTTGGCAGCAGCGTGGATCCGGTGCTGGGCACCCAGACGGTGAACCTGATGACCAACCTGGATACCACCGGGGGCAATTCGGGTTCGCCGGTCATGGACGCCAACGGCAAGCTGATCGGGCTGAACTTCGACAGCAACTGGGAGGCGGTCAGCGCCAGCTGGATGTATGACCCGCGCTACAAACGCGCTATCCACGTGGACATGCGATACCTGCGCTGGCTGATGGGCAAGGTGTATCCGGCCCCGAACCTGCTGCGCGAAATGAACCTGCCGCTGGAGTAGGTCCCACGCCCGGCATTGCTTTCAGCGGTTGCCGGGGTGGAGAAATCACGTTGGCTGGAATCACTCTCGTTAAAATAAGCTGATTGAACATCGGCAGGAGCTCTTGCATGCGCTATTCGATACTGACCGCCGCCCTTGCGGTGGCGGGCGTCACCGGATCGGCAATAGCCGGCGAAGGTATGTGGGTGCCGCAGCAGTTGCCGGAGATCTCGGGCGCGCTGCAGAAGGCCGGGCTGGAGCTGCCCGCAGAACAGCTGGCGGACTTGACGGGTGACCCGATGGGCGCCGTGGTCTCGCTGGGGGGCTGCACGGCAAGTTTCGTCTCTCCGCAGGGTCTGGTGGTGACCAACCACCACTGCGCGTACGGCGCCATCCAGCTCAATTCCACGCCGGAAAACAATCTGATCGAGGACGGTTTCAACGCCGGGGCGATCGAGCGTGAAGTCTCGGCCGGGCCCAATGCCCGGATCTATGCCCTGGATTCGATCCGCGATGTGACCACGGATGTCCAGTTGGCAATCGATGCCGCGCCCGATGCACTCGGGCGTACCAGGGCGTTGGAGACCATCCAGAAAAAGCTGGTGGCCGACTGCGAAGCCGATGCCGGTTTCCGCTGCCAGTTCTACAGCTTCGCCGGTGGCAACACGTACCGGCTGTTCAAGAATCTCGAGATCAAGGACGTGCGCCTGGTCTACGCACCGCCGAACAGCATCGGCAGTTTCGGTGGCGACATCGACAACTGGATGTGGCCGCGCCACACCGGCGACTTCGCGTTCTATCGCGCCTATGTCGCCAGGGACGGCAAGCCGGCGCCGTATGCAAAGGACAACGTCCCCTATCAGCCCAGACACTGGTTGAAGTTCGCCAGCCAGCCGCTGGATATCGGTGATTTCGTGATGGTCGCCGGCTATCCCGGTCGCACCGCGCGCTACGCACTGGCCACCGAGTTCGACGAGACCGAGCAGTGGACCTATCCGACCATCAAGCGCCATTACGAGGCGATGGCCGCACTGGTGGAGGCGGCGGGCGCCAGGGACGAGGACATCAAGGTCAAGTACGCCAGCACGATCCGCGGCTGGCAGAACACCATGAAGAACTACGGTGGCCAGCTGGAGGGCTTCAAGCGCATCGATGCCAGCAAGACCAAGCATGCCGAGGAAAACGCGGTGCTGGCATGGCTGAGGGAGCAGGGCGCCAAAGGCAAGCCGGCATTGCAGGCGCACGCGCGCCTGCTGGAACTGGACGCCACCGAGCGCGCCACCCGCGAGCGTGAGCTGGTATTCGGGCAGTTGATCCGCACCGGTGTCATCGGCGCGGCGACCGGCCTCTACCGCTTTGCGGTGGAGGCGGAGAAGCCCGACGCGGAACGTGCCGCTGGCTACCAGACGCGCGACGTGCCCGCCTTCGAAGGGTCGTTGAAGCAGATGGAGCGCCGCTACGATGCGGGCATGGACCGCCAGCTGCAGCAGTACTGGCTGCGCGAGTACATCAAACTGCCCCAGGCGCAGCACATACCGGCGCTGGACCAGTGGCTCGGCGGGAATGACGAGGCGGCGGTGCAGGCGGCGCTGGACCGGTTGGCCGGTACCAGGCTGGGTGACCTCGATACGCGTCTGGCATTGATGAAGTCCGACCGCGCAGATCTGGACGCGAGCAAGGACCCGGCGCTGCAACTCGCGGTCGCGTTGATGCCGACGATATTGCAGAACAGGGAACTCGACGAGATCCGGGGTGGTGATCTGCTGCAGGCGCGGCCCGTGTATCTGCAGGCCGTCGCCGATTACCGCGCCAGCCGCGGCGAGTCGGTGTACCCGGATGCGAACTCCTCGCTGCGGATCACCTTTGGCAATGTCCAGGGGTATACCAAGCTGGATGGCAGCCGCCAGGCGGCTTTTACGACGCTGGAGCAGGTGGCGGCAAAGTCCACGGGAGTGGAGCCCTTCAACGCGCCGCAGTCACAGCTCGATGCGATCGCGGCAAAGCGCTACGGTGGCCTCGCCAGTGAAGAGCTGGGCACCGTGCCGGTCAACTTCATGGCGGATCTGGACATCACCGGCGGCAACTCCGGTTCACCGGCGATGGACGCGCGCGGTGAACTGGTCGGACTGGTGTTCGACATGAACTGGGAAAGCGTCAGCTCCAACTGGGTATTCGATGCCGACATGACCCGCGTGATAGCGGTGGATGGTCGCTACCTGCGCTGGGTGATGCAGGAAGCTTTCCCGGCACCGCAGGTGCTGACAGAGCTCGGTCTGCCTGCCGGCGACTGATGTCCTGGCGTTCGATGGCACGTCAGCCCTCGGGTTGGCGTCCGGCCATGACCTCTCATGTTGCGCAGTAACCCACGACGCGGCAGGTTGGGCCAGAATGGCCCTCCCGTCGTTGTCCATATTCGCGAGATCCCCCATGAAAATCATTCTCGCCCGTCATGGCGAAACCCTTTGGAACGCCGAAGGCCGCTATCAGGGCCAAGTCGACATTCCGCTGTCGAAAACCGGTGAAGCTCAAGCCCGCGCGCTCGGCGCCCGCCTGCACGACATCGAGATTACCCGCGCGGTCGCCTCGCCCCTGTCGCGTGCGCGTCACACCGCCGAGCTTGCGCTGGGCGAGCACCGCGCCGGCATGCTGACCACCGATATCGAGCTGAGCGAAATCGCCCACGGCACGTGGGAGGGCCTGCTTGCCAGTGAGATCCACGAGCGCGATCCGGAGCTGCTGAAGCGATGGCGCGAAGCGCCGGACGAGGTGCTGATGCCAGGCGGCGAGTCGCTGCAGCTGGTGTTCGACCGCGCTTGGCCAGCGTTCGGCCGGGCGATGGATGGCCTGGGCGACGACGACACGCTGCTGGTGGTCGCGCACGACGCGGTGAACCGGATGCTGCTTTGCCGCGTGCTGGGAATACCGTTCTCACGCGCGTGGACCTTCCGTCAGGCGCCGACCACGTTGAACCTGCTGGAAGGGTCGGGTCTTGATGATCTGGAAGTGGTGCGTTTGAACGACTGTTCGCACCACACCGCCCTGTTTGGCGAAGCGGTCCACCGCGCGCTCTAGGCGCGGATCACGCAACTGCCGACCTGCGAGTCGTCCGCAATGAATCTGTCGCAATGGCTCGACCGGATCGAGCAGCTGCACCCCAAGTCCATTGACATGGGGCTTGAGCGGATCGGCGAGGTTGCGGTTCGCCTCGGCGTGGGTAAGCCGGCGCCCACGGTAATCACGGTCGGCGGTACCAACGGCAAAGGCTCCACGGTCGCGTTTATCGAGGCGATCGCGCGCGCTGCCGGCTGGCGCGTCGGTGCCTATACGTCGCCGCATCTGTTTCTCTACAACGAGCGCATTCGCATTGACGGAGTCGACGCCGCGGATGATGCGATCGTGGCGGCGTTCGAGGCGATCGACCACGAGCGCGGCGACACCCCGCTGACCTACTTCGAATACGGCACCCTTGCTGCGCTGTGGTTGTTCGAACGTGCCGGGCTGGATCTGGTGATCCTGGAGGTCGGACTTGGGGGTCGCCTGGACGCGACCAACCTGGTGGATCCGGATGTCGCGGTTGTCACGACAGTGGGCGTCGATCATCAGGACTATCTGGGCGAGGGCAGGGAAGCGATCGGGCATGAAAAGGCCGGCATCGCCCGCGCGTGGAAGCCGCTGGTGCTCGGTGACGATGACCCGCCATCGAGCGTGTTGCGCCATGCCTATGCGATTGGCGCGAAGACCCTGCGGATCGGGTGTGATTTTTTTGTGGACGTGGCTGGCGGCAAGGGTCTCGATACCGAAGGTCCGGATGCGGTGCAGCCCGGGTATTGGCGTTGGCGCGATGTCGGCCACCGCATCGAACTGCCGTTTCCTGCGATCGTGGGCCAGGTGCAGCTGCGCAATGCGGCGGTCGCGATCGCCGCGCTACGCGCGCTGGATAAAGCGCCTCCCGACCGCGCCGTCGTGCGCGGCGTCGAAACGGCCCGGATCCGTGGCCGGCTGCAGCGCTTTGACCGTGCGGGTGTGGAAGTAGTGGTAGACGTCGGCCACAACCCGCAGGCAGCGCAGGCGCTGGTTCACTGGTTGCTGGCAACCCCTGTGGCTGGCACGACCCATGCGGTCTACGCTGCGCTGATCGACAAGGACGTGGTGGGCGTGGTCGCTGAACTGGCCCCGGTGATTGATCACTGGCACTTGGCCGGTCTGCCGGCGCATGCACCGCGAGGAACTGGCGTAGCCGAATTTGCGGCACGGCTGGCGGGAACTGCAGCTGCGTCGGGACAGCTTCATGCCACGGTCGGCGACGCCTTGACCGCTGCGTTGGCCGTTGCGATTCCCGGCGACCGGGTGCTCGTGGTGGGCTCCTTCCATACCGCGGCGGAGGCGTTGGCGTTGCTTGAGCCATGGATGCCGGCATCTCTCAGCTGAACCTGCGCAGCGCTCATCCCTGTTGCTCCCGGCCACGGCGTGGCACACGGGTATAATTCCACGGCATTTCCCCCGTTGCCTGCGAGATCCGATGGAACCTGCCCTCAAACAGCGTCTGATCGGCGCCGCCGTGCTGGTCGCGGTCGCTGTGATCTTCCTGCCCATGCTGATCAAGGGCCCGGCGCCCGAGAGCGGGGTGTCGGATATTTCCCTGGATCTGCCGGGAGCACCCAAAAGTGGCTTTGAAACGCGGGAGCTGCCGCTGGTGACGCCTGCCGGTCGCGGCGGTGCCAGCGTGACCGGCACGGATCTGCCACCAGCCAACCCTGATGCCTTGCCGACCGTGGACACCCGTGCGGCACGCGATGACCCTTCAGTGACGGGCATGGCGCCGGCCGGGGTGGCAGCCGGCAACTACGCCGTGGGGTTCGGCAGCTACGCCAGCCAGTCGGATGCGCAGCGGGTCGTCGACGCACTGCGCGCTGCAGGATTGCCGGGCTATCAGGAGGCAGTGACCAGCAAGGGTCGCAACCTGCACCGCGTTCGCATCGGGCCGTTCCAGACCAGTGCCGACGCGGAGACGGCGCGGATCGGTTCGGCGACGGTGCGCGATGATGTCGGAGCGAAGGTGGTGGTGCTGGACGCGGAGCGCGGCGACGCTGTAGCGGCGGCGACACCCGACCAATCGGCAACCCCGGCGAAGCCCGCGGCCGCTGTGGCCGTTGCACCCGCGCCCAAGCCCGAGCCCACCAAGCCGGAGCCGCTGAAACCCGAACCCGCCAAACCGGAGCCGGCCAAGCCGGTTGCGGCTGCCCCCGCGCCCGCGAAAGCCGATTCAGAACCAGCCAAGCCTGCTGCCGCTCCGGCCGCCGCCGCCGCCGGCGTCGGTTTCGTCGTCCAGTTGGGTGCGTTCGGCAACGAGGCGGAAGCGCTTGCGTTGCGCGATCGCGCTCGCGGCCAGGGGCTGAGTGCGTATGTCGAAAAGGTCCGCAACGCCGACGGCGCCACCCTCAACCGCGTTCAGGTCGGACCTGTTGCCGACCGTGCGGCAGCCGACCAGTTGAAAGCACAGGTCGCCGGCAAGCTGGGTGTCTCCGGCTTTGTCCGTTCGCACCCGTGAGGCCTGACCGGTCGCCGCGATGATTGCGATCGACTGGGTACTGCTCGGGGTCGTCGGCGTATCGGCGCTGTTCGGATTGATGCGCGGCATGATCGGCGTGCTCGCCTCGCTCGCCGCGTGGATACTGGGGGGCTGGGCGGCATTCCAGTTCGGGGCTCAGGTGGCGCTGATGCTGGCCAGCGATGGCGAGCCCAGCGCCGGACAGTTGTTTGCGGGCTACGCCTTGGCTTTTATCGTGGTGATGGTGGCGGTCGGCGTGCTGGGCTGGGTGGTGCGCAAGCTGGTGCATTCGGTTGGCCTTTCGGGCCTGGACCGGATTTTCGGCCTGGCGCTCGGCGCGGTACGCGGCATCGTGATCGCCTGCGCCATGCTGCTGTTGCTCGGGCTCACCGAGTTGCCGCGTGAAGCGTCCTGGCAGAGTTCGCGCGTCGTTCCTCTGCTTGTGCCCGGTGCCGAGCAGATGCGCGCGTTCCTGCCTGACTGGGTCGCCGCGCAGGTCGATCTGGACGGCCATTCGGGCGGCACGCCGCTGCTTTCGTCCGGGTACCTGCCGATGCTGTCGCGGCAGGAAGTGGTGCCACGCTCAACGGGGTCGGCGATCATCGAAGACGCGGCCACGTCAGTTACTCCCGGCCTGGAATCACCGCTGCCGGCACCGGTGCGCGCCCCGCACGTCGCCGGCGAACCATCTCCGTCCGTGATGCCCGCCGCCGGGGATTGACCCCGCACCCGGTTGCCACGGCAGTGCCGTTGTCTGTTTGTCACCGTTCCAACCAATCAGGAAACCCAGTCATGTGCGGCATTATCGGAATCGTTGGCCACCAGGATGTCGCGGCGCAGCTCTACGATGGACTTCTCGTGCTCCAGCATCGCGGACAGGATGCGGCCGGTATCGCCACCGCCGACGGCCGCAGGCTGCTGCGGCACAAGGGCAACGGACTGGTCAGCGACGTCTTCGATGACGTCGCGATGCGGCGCCTGGTCGGCCACGTTGGCATCGGTCATTGCCGCTATCCGACCGCGGGCAGCGAGGGCGACGACGAGGCGCAGCCGTTCTACGTGAATTCGCCCTACGGCATTGCGCTGGCCCACAACGGCAACCTGATCAATGCCGACGTGTTGCGCGGGGAGCTGTTCCAGCAGGACCGTCGCAACGTCAATACCGAATCGGATTCGGAAGTGCTGCTGAACGTTTTTGCCCACGAGATGGGTGTGGTTGAGCCGCTCTCCCCGGAAACCGCGTTCCATGCCATCAGCGGCGTCTTCCGCCGGTGTGTCGGCAGCTACGCTGTGGTCGCCACCGTGCTTGGCTTGGGACTGGTTGCGTTCCGCGATCCCAACGGTATCCGTCCACTGGTGCTGGGCAAGCGCACCGGCGTGCTCGGTGATGAATACGCCGTGGCGTCCGAGTCGGTGGCCTTCGACCTGACCGGGTTCAAGCGCGTGCGCGACGTACGCCCCGGCGAGGGCATCGTAATCACCAACGACGGCACGCTGCACGCGCGCCAGTGCATCGAGCCGGGAGTGCACACCCCCTGCATTTTCGAGTACGTGTACTTCGCACGGCCGGACTCGATGATCGATGACGTGTCGGTACACAAGGCACGGATGCGGATGGGCCAGAAGCTGGGCGAGAAGATCCTGCGCCTGCGACCGGACCATGACATCGACACCGTGATTCCGATCCCCGATTCCTCGCGCGACGCGGCGCTGGAAGTGGCCAACGTGCTGGGGATCAAATACCGCGAGGGGTTCATCAAGAACCGTTACGTCGGCCGCACCTTCATCATGCCGGGGCAGGAAATGCGGACCAAGTCGGTGCGTCGCAAGCTGAATCCTATTCCGCTGGAATTCCGCAATCGCGTCGTGCTGCTGGTGGACGATTCGATCGTGCGCGGAACGACCTCGCGGCAGATTGTGCAGATGGCGCGCGAGGCCGGCGCAAGAAAGGTCTATCTGGCCTCCGCGGCACCGCCGGTGCGCCATCCGAACATCTACGGTATCGACATGCCCAGTCGCGAGGAGTTGATTGCGCACGGGCGGAACGAGTCGGAGATCGAGAAGCTGCTCGGCTGCGATTGGCTGGTGTTCCAGGACCTGACCGACCTGGAGGATGCGGTATCCGGGCCGAAACACCGTCTGGAGCATTTTGATTCGTCCTGCTTCAACGGTGAGTACATCACCGGTGATGCTGATGACTATGTGGAGCGGGTGCGGCGGCTGCGTTCGGACCAGATGAAGGCGGATCGACGGCTGTTGTAAAAGGGGTCTGGGCTGCGCGGTTGAGCTTTATGGGATCGCGGGGGATTCGCGGGGGGCGACCTCGGGACCACGGTCCAGGTCGCTCCACGATATTCGCCTGGTTGGAACATGATCCCGAGCTCGCTATCGGGATGCGTTGGCGATGGGGAATGGTGGGTTGATGGATCTTTTTGAGGCGGCTTGGGAGTGTTTGCAGGCGTCGTCGCCCGAGGCGAAGGTCGAGGCGACTTTTCGCGCTGCAGAGGAATTCTCGCGCGGGGCTTTGGCGATTCCCCTCGATGCGCCTGCACCCCAGCCGATCGGGATGCCGGGCCGCCCGGCGCGACCGCTACTGGTGCACCCGAGGGATCTGCCGCGTCGCGGACTGGGCAGCGACGAGGGGCGGGCGGCATTCATCCATGCCATCGCGCACATCGAATTCAATGCGATCGATCTGGCGTGGGACGCGGTGTACCGGTTCCGTGGATTGCCGCCGGAGTTCTACGCGGACTGGGTGCAGGTCGCGGCGGATGAGGCGCGTCACTTCACGATGTTGCGGGGGCGCCTGCAGCGGATGGGGCGCGATTATGGGGACTTCGACGCGCACAACGGACTGTGGGAAATGGCGCAGAAAACCGCGGATGACGGCCAGGCCCGGATGGCGCTGGTGCCACGGGTCCTGGAGGCACGCGGGCTGGACGTTACGCCGGGCATGATCGAGCGCTTGAAGCACACGGGTGACGGCGAAACGGTGGCAATCCTGGAACTGATCCTGCGCGAGGAGGTCGCCCATGTGGCCGCCGGTTCGCGCTGGTTCCGCTGGTACTGCGAGCGGCGCGGGGTGGAGCCCGGGCCGACCTTCCGCGACCTGCTCTCGGAGTACGCGCGTGGGGTACTGAATGGGCCATTCAACATGGAGGCGCGCAGCCTTGCGGGCTTTGACGAGGAAGAACTGGCGATGCTTGAAGCGGTAAGCGCCGAGGCGCGCTCCACGCGATCGTGATGCGCGTCGGATAAGCTCGCCGGAATCCACTCCGGGAGTTCGACGTCATGGAACAGGTGCGATTACTGACGATGCTGCTGTCGTGCGTGGCAGCGGCCACGCTGCTGATGGGCTGTGATCCCCCGGAGTCCGCCCCACCGCCGCCCGAGTCGAACGCTGGCACGGACGTGTCCGCTCCCGCGCCGCTGACTGCGGAGAATCCGGCTGACGCGGTTGCTGCCGGCGAAGTGGGCGCGACCCGCTTTCATGCGCGCGGCAACGAGCCGTTCTGGTCGGTGACAGTGGACGGGCAATCACTCGTGTACAGCACGCCGGATCTCCAGCCGGGCGTGCACCTGGTCGCGACGCGAACCGATAACCCCACCGGTGTCCAGTTCAACGGCAGGGACGGCGACGGGGATGGCGATTTTGTCCTCATCATCACTCCGGGGCATTGCCAGGACTCGATGTCAGGCCACATGTTCGACTACACCGCGACCTTCAGCTACCGCGATCAGCGGTACACAGGCTGCGCGAGCGGGGAAGGCTGACGCGGATCCGGCTCAGTCCAACGTTTCCAGGCGGCGGCGGGCGCCATCGACCCGCAACACCGAGCCCTGTTCGTACCAGTCGCCCAGAACGATGCGCTCGCGCGGGCGGCCCTCCACCTCCAACGTGTGCACTGCAGGGCGGTGCGTGTGGCCATGGATCAGCAGATCGACTCCAAAACGCCTGAAGGCCCCGGAGACCGCGTCTGCGGCGACGTCGGTGATGATCTCCATCGTCCCCTGCGACGCCAGGCCGGACTGGTGCGCCGTGCTTGCCGCGCGTGCCTGTTGCGCAAAGGCGACCCGCGTCGAAAGTGGTTGCGCAATGAACTGCGCCTGCCATGACGGATCGCGGGTCTGGCTTCGGAACTGCTGATAGGCCACGTCTCCGGTGCACAGCGTGTCGCCGTGCATCAGCAGTGCGGGATGCCCGTAGAGCTGGATAACGCTGGGGTCGGGCAGGATCGTCATTCCCGCGCGCCGGGCATAATCCTCGCCGAGCAGGAAGTCGCGATTGCCGTGCATGAAGAACACCGGGGTGCCCGCGTCAGCGACCCTGCCTAGACCCCCGGCAACGACGGCGGCGGTGTCCGAGGGATCGTCATCGCCGACCCAGGCCTCGAACAGGTCTCCCAGGATGTACAGGGCATCCGCGCCGCGCGCCTCGTCCTCCAGAAAGCGCCCGAACCGTTCGGTGATGTGCGGACGTTCGGCGTCCAGGTGCAGGTCGGAGATGAAGAGGGTGGTCATGGAACTATTGTAGGGACACCCGGCCGTCGGGGCTCCGCCTGTCAGCCGCGGATCCACCAGCAATCGAAGTGCCGTTGCAGCCCGAACACCGTGTTTGACGATGAGATGCCGTCCACCGAGGACTGCTCGATCCTGAGCGCCACAGGCGACTGTTTCAGTGGGCGCCGGGCGTAGTACTCGGCATCGATCAACGCCTCGTCAGTCGTCTCCTGGCGTTGGGCC
>RCMY010001466.1_pt1 | contig 24672 bp, 21 predicted proteins | sample 2041341 | NCBI WGS metagenome assembly RCMY01 (sample SAMN09708234, study PRJNA481090) | Marine sediment metagenome, whole genome shotgun sequencing project.
CCCATAGCGGTGTGTTGGCGCCCCAGCCCACATTGTTTACCACTGCCGATATCTTCCCGAATTTATCAAGGGTTGCTTTGACCAATTTTTCGATTTGCTTCTCATCGGTCGCATCGATCTGCATTCCCAAAGCCTCATTGCCCGAATTCTTCGTAATATCATCGGCTACTTCTTTAGCACCATCACCATTAAGGTCGGCCACGACAATATGAGCGCCGAGGGAAGCCAAAAAGCGTGAAGCTTCACTACCAATAGCACCCGCGGCACCGGAGATAATAATTACTTTTCCTTTAAAATCGAATAATTCATTAATCGTTTTCATTATGTATATATTTAAGTGTTACCAATTATGAGTTATGAGTGTGGCTTGCTTCCAATTTTTGCTTTACGCTATAGTGTAAAACGCAATCTGAAAATCTACTCCCAAATTAATTACTCCATTCTCTACGGATATCTTGGGATAATGTTTCGTAGCGCTCCCTGAGTTCTGGGGATAGATCTTTGGATGCCTTGTGCAATTTTCTAAGCTGGAAAGCGAAGAGGATGCTGAAAAGTCCGGCGAAAAGAAAGCTGAGTCCAATCAGTACTACTATGCCCATTCGGGCGAGCAGTGGATTCCACAATAGGATGAAGGCGAATATGGCACCCATGATACCGAATGCTAAAAGCCATCCCCAATTGCGACTACCATATTTTTTTACATCCAAAGCGAAACTAATGGAGGCTATAGAGCGGAAGAGCACGATGAAGCCCACATAAAAGGCCAATACGGCCATTGATAATCCGGGATTTAACATCAATAGAAGACCTGCGATACACGTAATGATTCCGAAAGCCAGCGACCAGCCCCAATTTTCCAATTGGTCTTTGTTGGATATCGAGAAAACTATTTCCGAAATACCACCGAACAAAAACGAAATGGCGAATAGAATGGAGAGCGTGACCAGAGAGGTTAGGGGGGAAGTAAAGGTTACGATACTTACGATTACAAAAAATAGACCGACCAACAGAGGAACATACCAATGTTTGATGGCGCTTTTGATTGATTTTAATACTAATGTTTCCATGATATACTAATTTTGATGTTTATACTTTTCAAAACCCTTGGAGGTATCTTGAATATCGGCAATCTTCTGAGCATTCAAGATAGTCGGATGATTCGGCTATCCCGATGAATACTTATTGATGATGGTGGAGTTTGGTAATTGGTATGCCTTCTCTCAGTGGTAACGAAGACTGCGAAAGTAAAGTGACCTACGGACTTAGCATTTGATAACGATCAGTCCGGCCAGATTGCTCTTTGAAAATTAGAAATACACCGCCTCAAAAACGGCCAAGGGCGCACGTCTACCTACATTGAGGAACAGCGTATCGCCGTTGATCGTGTAGTTGTCGGCTAAATTGAAGACTTCCAAGAATTCACTTTCGTTGAAATCCACATCTGGGCAGGCCATCATGGTCACGCCCATATTCGAGAATCGGATTCGGTTACCGTCCTCCAGGGTATATTCCCCGGTCATAGAATTGCAACCTGCAAAGCCGGTTACTCGATTTTCATCGGTCTTTAGCGTAAAAAATACCTCGCGTTCCTGATTTTCGGCCATCTGTATATCCTGACCTTCTAGGGTTTTGAGTTTCCAATATTTTTCGACGATCTGATTCTCTGTGGCAACCTTTTTGAAGACGGCCAAGGGAGCTCTTTTGCCCACATTGAGCATAAGCTCTTCCCCGTTCAGGGTGTAGTTGTCCGCCAAGTTGAATGCTTCTAGTACGTCGTTTTCGTTGATATCGGAATCGGGACACGCCATTCGCGTACTCGCTATTTTGGAGAATTTAAGACGGTTTCCGTTTTCCAAGGTATAGGTTCCGTTGAAAATGTTACATCCGGAATAACCGTTGACGGTACTATCAGAACTGTTGAGTACGAAATGTATTTTATCGCCTTCGGTATCGGATTGATCTATCGCGGCACCTTCCAATTTGGTAAGTTCCCAAGTGCTGTTGGTAATATCGTCGGTAGTCAAATTGCTGTCCTGTGTCATATTCTGATTGGACTTTTTAACGGTGTTGCAGCTCACAATGGTCATAGCGATTACTGCAAGGGTTACGAATTGTGTTTTCATAATTATAAATTTTGAATAAGATTCGATGTTCGATGCTAGTAGTAAATACTATGCAAAAATATAGTATGTTCGTAACATAACGAACTAATTAGAATTAAAGTATTGTTAATATTTACTTTACCTTTCACTATCCCGCACTATCCCGCACTATCCCGCACTATCCCGCACTATCCCGCACTATCCCGCACTATCCCGCACTATCCCAAATCTGCTAACTTTTTTATGGTATCCTTGGTTAATTTTTGCTGGGCTTTGATATAGGTTTGCATAATGCTGCCGATAGATTTTTCTTGCTTGAACTTATCGGGGAAATGGTTTTTGTTGAACGTGTTGATTTTGTCCAACATTGTGATATCTCTTTCCAGGGATTGATTATAACGTTCCAAGGCCTGTTGATGGTAATTCTTTGCGACCCTAAAATAGCGCTTCCGATCGCCCGATTTGGTATAATATTCAATATGGTTCAGTTGGGTCAGCACATTGATATTGACCGAAGTCGAACTTTTGCTGGCTTGGATAAATTCTTTGATTTCATCGAAAGTAAGTCCGTCATACGAAGAGAGCGCCAATAGGGCATAGATACGGGCGGCAAGTGGTGATAGGCCCAAACGCTCTTCATTAACTTGACCGATTTCTTCAATAAGTTGTTTTTGTTCTTTTTGCTCTGAAGTTGACATAATATTTTTTTTAAAAATATAATTAGTTTAGAACATAACGAACTTAAGAATTATAATTTTTTGTTATATAATTTTCCATTATATCTTTTTAATCCCTTTTGGGTTTAATTTCCTGAGACTTGCATCGATTTATAGAGGAAGGCGTTAAAACGGCTGAGTGTCATCCAATCAAGGACTATCTCCCTTTAAATGCCTCGTCGATGGCCTCGTGAATTCTCGTTGATGGCCTCGCAAATTATTTAATTTAGGCCCAGAAATAAAAAACCACCCCAGAAGTAAACCTTTCGGGGCGGTTTTCGTTCTACTATTAACATTGATATCGGTTAAAATTTAAATTCCACACCAATGGAAACATTGCTGAAGTTGTTACCGTCATTGGCAACACCGCGATATGCGAGTACGATATCCATAGGCTCTATTACGCCATACTGGAGTTTCGGAGCATAGTAAAAGCCACCATCATTGCCTTCGTTCAGTCCTACTCCATAGCCCAGATCGGCACCTACAGTAAAGCGATCCGATACATTAAATCGACCTGCGGCGGCAATCGGTAGAAAAGAAATCGAATTACCGTTCGAGTTTTCCTTAAGATAAGCGGAATAGCCAATAGACGGTCCTATCGAAACAACCTCGGATACAGGAATTAGATAGGCCAAATCTCCCGATAGGGCGACCGAAGTAAAATTACTGGCGTCGCCAACAGGAAGACCAGCAGAAATACCGGCTCTAAAATCTTGGGCATTAACACTTGCAAAAGCCAACATTGCAAACGCAGCTAAAACTACTTTTTTCATGATATTTGTTTTAAGTTAAAAATGTTCATCGATTTGTTATAACGAGACAAAAGTAGTTTTAGTTCGTAAATTTGCGAACATAAAATAGTTAAAAATTGTTAATTTTGGGCGAGCGGAAAATTAGGGTTGCGATTTGTGTTGAAATATGTGTAGAAGTGATCGCAATTTTATCGTTTTAAATCGAGGCCAAAAGTATTACGAAACCCAGCACTATGCCATCTTTGAATTATTCTCGGTCAAAATACCAAGCAAGTTATCGAATACCTTAAAACCGAAAAGGCCGGAATAAAATTCCAGCCTTAACAATCAACCAACAACAATATAAAGGGCTAATCGTTCATTTCGTTAAGCACTTTTCCATCGGTATCAAAAATCACCTTTTTATCGGCATCCCCGCTTTTTTCAAGTTCTACCTCGTAGGTAGCGGAACCATTTTCTTCAATCATATCGATGGAATCGATGGTATACCCCTCATAAGAATTGGAAATTGCGGATTGAATGCCCTTGGGCAAATCACTTTCTGAAATCTCTTTTTCCATTTTCGAGGTATTGCCATCTGAGGCATACCAAATTTCGTGGTCTTCGCGATCAATTTCGAACTCCACTTTGTAACTTTCGCCTTCCATTTCCCATTCTACATCCTTTGCATTGGGGTAGGTCTGTTCAAAACTCGCGCGTAAATCAGCTGGTACATCATTCACATTCATGTCCTGTGCCGAAACGGCCGCTGTACCCAAAAGGGCAATCATTGCTATTTTAAAATCTTTCATGTGTTTATTTTAAATTCGAGACAAACTAAAGCCTCAAAACTGGAAGGAATTGGGAATTGACGGTAACACAGCCTTATTTTTCTTGAAATTCTTGTGACGGATATCCTGTCTGTCCTAAAGGAAAACCAATGGTGAAGCGTTCCCATTTCTTTCTAGATTTGCGTTATATTGTTGCTGGAAATTGGAAGAACCATGAAAATCCTGATTATTGAAGACGAGCCCCAAATGTTGGATAATATGCGCCAGACCCTCGAGCGCGAGCAGTTTAAGGTGGAAGCGGCATCCGACTTTAGAACGGCCAGCGATAAAATAGGTGTGTACGATTACGATTGCGTGCTTTTGGACATCACCTTGCCGGACGGAAACGGATTAAAGCTGCTAAAGCAACTCAAAAAGTTGGGTAAAGAAGATGGGGTCATCATCGTTTCGGCCAAAGATTCCCTTGACGATCGGATAAAGGGTCTTGATCTTGGCGCCGACGATTATCTGTCCAAACCTTTCCATATGGCCGAGCTCAATGCCCGGGTAAAGGCGGTGCTACGGCGGCGAAATTTTCAGGGTTCGACAAAAATCGAAGTGGGCAATATGAGTATATCCCCTGAAAATAGAAGTATTCAAATTTCAAAAAATGAACTTGTCTTGAATCGAAAGGAATTCGATGTCTTGATGTATCTCGTGATCAACAAATCAAGACTGGTCACCAAGACCGCTTTGGCTGAGCACGTTTGGGGCGACCATATCGATCAAGCAGATACCTTTGATTTCATCTACTCACAAATCAAAAACCTACGAAAAAAATTGAGCGATGCCAACGCGACCGTCGAAATTGAGGCGGTGTATGGGGTAGGATATAAGTTAGTGGTCGTGTAAAAGGATAAAAATGAAGCTGCTCAACCATACCACAAAATACTTTGCACTTTTACTGATAGTGCTGATAACCGTATGGGCGGTCATCTTTTATTTTGCTATGCTCGATGAGATCTACGACAGCTTGGACGACGGGCTAGAAAACCAAAAGGAACTGATTGTTCAAGCGACCCAAAATGACTCCACGTTGCTGAGCGATACCGATTTCGGGGTCAATAATTACACGATTATAAAAGCTCCATTTGATAAACAGGACAATCTCAAAGACAGCTACCGCGACACCTTGATGTATATGCAGAACGAAGGGGAGTATGAGCCTGTTCGAATTCTGGAGAGTTTTTTTGAGCGCAACGGCTCGCATTATAAAATTAGCTTAATCACCTCAATGGTTGAAGAAGACGATCAGATCGAGAACCTCTTCATCTATTTAATAGGACTGTATCTGGTGCTTATAGCGAGTATAGTTCTGCTTAATAATCTTGTTCTTAAAAAGGTATGGAGACCCTTTTACGATCTTATCGATAGATTAAAAGATTTTCGTATCGAAAGAGACGAACCTATAAAGACCGAGCCGACCACAATCTATGAGTTTAAATTGCTCAACCAAAGCGTGGAAAGGCTGACCGAGAAATCAAAACAGAGTTATGTGGCGCAGAAGGAATTTATTGAAAATGCGGCGCACGAGTTACAGACCCCATTGGCCATATGCATTAATAAGCTCGAATTGTTGCTCGAAAAGAACGAGATGAAACTAGACCAGTCACAAGAAGTGGGCGCAGTACTCGATAACCTGGGACGTTTAACCCGTTTGAACAAATCGCTATTGTTGCTTTCTAAAATTGACAACAGCCAATATGTGGATGAAGAACTTGTAGACTTCAACGAACTTTCCCGAAAAGCAGCTGCTGATTTTGAGGATTTTGCCGCACATCGCGACGTAGATATTCAATTGATTGGTGTGGATGTTTTGGAGTATCCGATGAATCGAGATCTGGCCACGGTATTGATATCCAATCTCGTTAAAAATGCCGTCATTCACAGCACCGCCGGCAAAACCGTAGAAATTGAAATCGCGGCAGGTCGTCTCGTAGTAAAGAATTTCGGCGCCCAAATCGAACTCGACGGCAACCAGCTTTTTAAGAGATTTAAGAAGTCCGGTTCCGATATGCGTTCCACGGGCTTGGGCCTTGCCATAGTGAAGGCGGTTTGTGATAGGTACAACTTGCAGTTGAACTACGATTTTTCAGATAGGCATATTTTCAAAATTCTGTTTCCCATTCATAGAACTTAAAAAGAATGAGCTAATTTTCATATTCCAAATTCTTTACAGATTGATACCTGATTTTAGGGGCACCATTTATATTGTAAATAAAATAGCGATGAATAAAATGAAATTATGGACAGTTTTAGGTCTCGGTCTCGGATTTATTTTGATATTCGTAATGTTTGCCGATAGGGCTCCCGAAAGAAATCAGGGCGACCTCTCGTTTACTATATCCCAGCGTTGGGAACTGCCTTCCGACCTCGATGAAATCTCGGGGATTGCATGGTTGGGGAACGATAAAATAGCTGCCGTGCAAGACGAAGACGGTATTATTTTTATCTATGACCTGGACGACGAGAAAATCGAAAGAGAAATAGCCTTCGGTATTAAGGGCGATTACGAAGGGCTTGCTATTAACAAATTGGATGCCTATGTGCTTCGCAGCGACGGTGCCATATTTGAAATCAAAAATTTCGAGGATTCCGATAGAACGGTAAAAACGTTTCAAACCCCTTTTTCGGATAAGAATAATATGGAGACTTTGGAATTGGATATTGAAAAAAACAGCCTCTTGATAAGTCCGAAGGATATAGATTTAAGTTCCGACAGGTATAAGGGCGTGTACGCTTTTTCATTGGATAGCAAGGAAATGGAAAAGGAACCTTTGTTCAAACTGGACATGGGCGATAAAGTTTTAAAAAGGTTTAGAAAAAATGACATCTATAAAACCTTCCGGCCTTCCGATCTGGCCATCCATCCGAAGACCAAAGAAATTTACATGCTAGAAGGCTCTACCCCTAAACTGCTTATTTTGGATGCCGACGGAAACGCCAAAAATGCATATAGTCTGGATAAGAAGATGTTTCCTCAACCCGAAGGAATTACCTTCAGTACAGACGGAAGCCTGTACATTGCTAGTGAAGCGAAAAAAGAAGGTAGTGGTACAATTACGCACCTAACACTTAAGGAATAAAAATGGGCGAGGCAAAAAATGCGAATTCATGCCTCAAAAAAAGCACTTTCAAAAAGAGCAAAGCTCCCTTATTAATTTCGATAGATTCGATAAGTTCTATCAGAACATATTCATTTTTCAAGGAAAAATTCCCCGTTGTAGATAGGTTTCCTCGAGCCTTTTTATGGCAATGATAAAAGCGGCCGTACGCATATCTATCTTTCTACTTTCTGATGTTTCGGATACTTTGATAAAGGATTCCCTTAGCTTTTTCTCCAATTTTTGCATGACCTCGTCCAATTGCCAGATTTCGCCATTGCGATTTTGCAACCATTCGAAGTAGCTGCTGATTACCCCACCAGAATTACAGAGGATATCAGGAATGATGTCAATTCCTTTTTGTAATAGGATTTCTTCGGCTTCCACGTCGGTCGGCCCGTTGGCACCTTCGGCAATTAGATTAGCTTTTATCTGTTGCGCATTTTCAGCCGTAATCTGGTTGCCCAAGGCCGCGGGGATGATAATATCGCAGTCCAATCCAAAAAAATCGATATTGTCGATGGGCTGGGACTCGCTAAAGCCCAGAATACTTCCTTTATTCGCCTGGGAATACTCAAATAACGATTCGACCGATATTCCGTTTTTGTTGGCAATGCTTCCATAGGCATCCTGCACGGCGGTCAATATGACACCTTCCTTTTCAAGAAAATGTGCGGCCCAATAGCCCACATTACCAAAGCCTTGTACGATAAATTTCTTATCCTTCAAATCAATTTTCTTGTTTTCTGCCCAAAGTTTAATGCACAGAAAAACGCCGAATCCAGTGGCTCTATCGCGACCTTCGGAACCTCCCGCACCGACAGGTTTTCCCGTAACCACATGCATGTTCGTCGAACGCTCGGCCGGCGATTTGGTTGACATGTAGGTGTCCAAGATCCACGCCATGGTCTGTGCATTGGTATTCACGTCGGGCGCGGGAATATCCAGTTCAGGCCCTATATTATCGCCCAGCGCGTAAGTAAACCTTCGGGTAATGCCTTCCAGTTCATTTTTTGAATATTTTTTCGGATCCAATTGAATGCCGCCCTTCGCACCGCCATAGGGTAGCCCGGCCAACGCCGTTTTCCAGGTCATCCACATGGCTAATGCCCTTGCGGCATCGATATCTACGGTGGGGTGATATCGCAACCCACCTTTATATGGACCTAACGAATTGTTGTGCTGTACCCTATATCCGGTAAAAACCTCAACTTCCCCATTATCCATCCGGACGGGAAAATGAACCACAAGTTCGTTGTTCGTTACCTCGAGTATCTTTCGAATGTTGGGGTTGAGATCGATTATATCCGCAGCATGGTCGAATTGACGCATAACGTTGGCCAACATGCCCTGTTTCAGTACTTTCTTTTTTTTCGGAATTTTTGTGGCCATAGGCTTTATCTTAGCACTAATTGATTATTATTTTATCGGGTCTGGAAGCATGTTGTACTATCGATCTTACCAAGTTGATTTTCACTTGTGAATGTATACAATTTTCCGTCTTCAAAGCAAACGATAGACCTAAAAAAGTATCGGACATATCGATTTTTGCAACTAAATGGTTATCAAAGAGTAATAGGGGATTTTGTCAGGAAGGGATGGTAGGCAGGTGGGGAGAATTTCCCCAAACGGGTAATTTTGAACCAGTGGGTCAGTTCAATTTATCGCGTAAGGTCTTGCGATCGATTTGGAGAATCTCGGCGGCCTTTGTTTTATTGCCATCTGTATGTAAGAGTACTTTTTTGACATACGCCTTTTCCATTTCACGGAGCGGAAGGAAATCGGCATCGGGAAAATCGATCTGGAACTTCAAATTTTCGGGAAGGTCTTTGACGTCGATAGGACCATCGCTCATGATGACCGCTCTTTGGATACTATTTTCAAGCTCCCTGATATTGCCGGGCCAATGATAGCGTTTCAAAACATGTAGGGCATCTGGGGTAATACGCATAAGCCGATCCTTATACTCCACCCCGTATTTTTGGATGAATGTATCGACCAACAAGGGAATGTCGGATTTACGCTCACGAAGCGGGGGCACACTAATTTCAACGACCGTCAGGCGATAATAGAGATCCTGCCTAAAACGATTATTCTTAATGCCTTCCAACAAATTGGAATTGGTCGCCGCGACAATGCGAATATCTAATTTCTCGGCCTTTCGGGACCCCACTTTCGTAATTTCCTTTTCTTGAAGGGCACGGAGCAATTTCGTCTGAACGGAAAGGGGGGCGGCACCGATTTCGTCCAAAAAAAGTGTACCCCCGTTCGCAGCCTGAAAAAAACCGCTACGGGTTTCGTCAGCACCCGTAAAGGCTCCCTTTGTATGCCCAAAGAGTTCGGCCTCCAGTAAATTTTCGGGAATAGCACCACAATTTACCGCCACAAATGGAGCTCGGGAAAATTGCCCAGAATAGTGAATAGCCCTTGCTACCAGCTCCTTGCCCGTACCACTTTCTCCTTGTATCAGGACAGAAACCTTGTTGTTCTTGACCCTATCGATAATGTCCGTGATTTTTCGAAACGCTTTCGAAGTGCCTATCATGTCGGCATAGCCATTGCTTTTTCCAGTGGCTGATTCCGGATGCCGAATTTTTCGTTTTGCAAGACTTTCAAAGCACTTTTGTACGGCCTGTTTTAACTCGTCTTTGGTAAATGGTTTGGTCAAATAATCGGTCGCCCCTGATTTGATGACCTCCAAAGCCCCATCAACCGATGGGTAACCGGTAACTACAAGCTTCGGTATTTCGGGGTAATGTTCATCGGTAAACTTTATCAGTTGTGAACCGTCCACATCGGGCATTTGTATATCGGTAATCAATAGGTCAATAGTCGTTTCCTTTAAAATATAAAGAGCTTCCTTGACGGAGACGGCCTTGTAGGTATGGTATTCAAGCGAGTGCAGATGGCGCTGCAACAATTCTAGAATATCGATATCGTCATCTACGAGCAGTATGTTTTCTTTCCGAAGACCCATGTTTACAATTTAGGCAAATCAATGGTAAAAATAGTTCCTTTTGGGGTATTTGAACTGTGGGTAATCGTTCCCTTATGGCTACTGATGATACCGATTACAACACTTAGCCCCAATCCCGAACCATCGCCCATAGGTTTCGTGGTAAAAAAAGGTTCAAACACCTTGTCCTTATTTTTAGGGTCGATACCTTGACCCTCGTCGGAGATACAAAGTTGTATTTTTTTTCCCTTTTCTTGGATGTCGACGCCAATACGCCCACCATTGGGCGAAAAATAGACGGCGTTCATAATCAGGTTGAACAGCACTTGTGTCAATTGCACGGTATCGGCGCGCAGTTCTATGATGGCATCGCCAAATGACTTATTCAACTGAATATTCTTTGTGGTTAGGGAAGGACCAAGTAATTTCAAGATATTTTCAACTACCGGAATCAATGCTACCGATTTCATTTGCTGGGGCATCTCACAGGCAAAGAACATCAGTTTTTTGACCACCTCACGGCTGAAGATGGCATTGTCAACTATTTTTTCCAAATCCCGTCTGCCATCCGAGTCGGTTATCCTTTCCTTTAAAAGCTCCGTAAAACCCAAAATATTGGCTAGCGGAGTATTAAGTTCATGGGCGATACCCGCCGTAATTTCCCCTAAAATACGAAGGCGATCGGCACGCTCGACCTGTAGCTTTATGGCCGCTTCACTATCGTGTACCTGTTTTCTTTCGAACAAGTTACCTACCGCCAAAGCAACGTTGTCAAGTAATTTCCTTTCTTCCTTTAAAAAAGAGGTTTGATCATAATCGGCTTTCGGATACCCCACTTGGATAAAACCATCCGAGCTATTGAAAACCCTTATGTCGGATGCTAAGGAAACCAGGTTCGAATTAAACCTTTCCGTCATAATATCATAGCCGCCACTTTTTAATAGTACTTCGGTGTCATTTTCAAATTGCCATGCTTTTTTTAAACAATAGATGATAGCTTCGAGCGAGGTCTCCATGTGGTCATAGTCGGAGTTCACGATAATCGAAGTTACCTCGTAGAGACAGGTAAGTTCTTTGATACGTTCTTTTAGTTTTGTCTCGGTGTTGTCCATGTCGAATTCAATTGCGAAATTGAAGGGGTGAAGTTCTTAAATATTTAGGTGCCTTAAAAATGGAGTTCACTTTTTAAATGTTAAAACACAATCCGCAACGTGCTATATCCTTGACCGTTACGTTCTAACTGAATTTGCGTGGCAATCCGTTCCTTAAGAGAATCTACGTGGCTGATGATACCGATGGTCTTTGAGGATTCGGATTGTAGTTTTTCTAAGGTATCCAGGGTTTGATCTAAGGTCTCGGGATCTAGGGTACCAAATCCCTCGTCAATGAAGAGACTATTGATTTCTACATTGCTCGAAGCCAGATCGGAGAGCGCCAGGGCCATCGAAAGACTTAGCAAAAAGGTCTCTCCACCGGAGAGTGTTTTAACAGATCTTCGTTGTCCGCCCATATGGTCGTCCAGAACGATGAGGCCATCTTCTTCTTCATCGGTCGGGGTATTGAGACGGTAGCGGTCGCTGAGGTCTACCAAACGCCTATTGGCGAGCGTAACAAGATGGCGCAGGGTCAGGTCTTGGGCAAAATCGTTGAACCCTTTTCCTTGGGCATCGCCTATAAGCTCGTTGAGCAGTTTCCAGCGTTTTATTTGCTTTTCTTCCGTGGCGATCTGTTGTTTTAAACTGGTTATCTTTTCAGTTTTTTCTTTATGGTTGGTGAGTTTTCGCTCCAGTTCGTTCTGTTCTTTCCGAAAGGTTTTCAACTGCTGCTGTTGGTTCATCAAGTCGTCTTGCAAGTTTTCCAAAGTGTCAGCAACGTTTTCTTTGCTATCTATGTCGAGCTGTTTTTGGAGTAGGGCAATGGTGGTTTCACATTGGTTGAGCGCAGTATTAATGTTGTTTTTTTCAACTTGAAGTTGACCAAATGTGCGCTCGTCTAAAAGTAATTTTCGGGCTTCGGCGATGTTTTCCAACCCCTTAAGGCTATTCGTTTGGTTGAGGAACTTTTCCAACAATCGGTTTTCTTCAATTTTCGTTTTTGTTTCTATTTGTACCGTATCCAACTGATTTTTTATCAACTGTTGTTCCTTGGTCAGTGCTGTCCACTTTTTAAGCATGTCCTGAGTGTCCGTGTTTATGTTTTTACCGGTATATTTTTCTGTTAATTGTGCTTTGAGCTCAATTCCTTCTTGGGTGATAATCTTTAATTTTTCTAGATTTGGACGCAGTTTATCGTAGCTCGAAAGTATCCTTTTTTCATTTTCCAAGAGAGTAAGCGCCTCTAGCTTATCTTGGCAAGCCTTGCTATATTCTTCCCAAGACGCTTCTGGTGCTAAGGCTAGTCCTTCGGACCATTGTGTTTCCTGCTCCGTCCTCTTTTTGATTTCTTCGGTAACGGATGCCATTTTGGACTTAAGCTCTTTTTCCCGCTCGTTCATGGTATCCAGTTCCGATTTCTTGGAACTAAAGACGGCGTCCCATTTCTTGAATTCTTTTCGTAGGACGTTCAGTTCGTTTTCCGTGGTTAGGTTCGTGGGCGAGTGTTCAGCGAATGGGTGATTTAGACTTCCGCATAATGGGCAAGGTTCATTTTTTTTAAGGTTATTCCGGTGCTCTTTCAAACTTGCACGCAGCCTTTGTAATTCTAAGGATTTTTGCAGGGCATTTGCTTCGGCGTCGTATCTTTTTGCATGGGCTTGAGCCAGTTCTATATCTTTTGGCAAGGCTTTTTGTCGGGTTTTTACCTGCTCGGCCTCGGTTGCATATTGACGAAAATTTTTTTGTTCTTGCCTTAGGGCGATATCCATTTTTTCCAACTGCTGCGAACGCTTCAGTTTTTCTTTTAAGGTGTCCCGAAAGGTGACGACGTTTGTTTCCACATCGATTCCCACGGACTCTAAATATTTGGCCAACTTCTGTTCCGAATCCGATTGTAGCCGTTTTATTGCCCCAACAGAATCGGCTTTTTTGGTATATTTAAAATGGGTTTCCCGCGCCTGTTCCTCAATTAACGATATGGCGTTGGAGTGTTCCTTCAATTTATCATCCCTCATTTCCTGCAAAGCCCTGACCGCTTCTGAGAAATCAACAATGTCCTCTTCCACTTTTTCACGACTGGTTTCTTTTTTGAGGAATAGGGAAGCTTTTTTTACTAGAATGTCGATGGCTACATTGTTGTTTTCTTTATTTCGCCAAAGATTTGCCAGCTGTTTTTCAAGAGTAACGATAGTTGCCTGCAACGACGACCAAGAACGAAGTTCATCGGCTACGGGACGTACGATTTCGTGACCGCTTAATTTCAGGCCGGGGCCCTCTAGGAATGCAATCAATTTTCCCTTTTCCAGGGATTGCTTTTCTTCCGCCAATGAAAGTTCATTCTTCGTTTTTGATAGCGATTTCTTAAGCGCTACGTGCTTCTCAAGCTTTTTGATTTGATCCTCAAGAGCGATCGTGTTTTCCTTTTTCGCCTTAAACTCCTCGATAGTAGCCTTTAAAACCGCATCTTCCAATAGTTCGTTTTGGTGGGTCTGGATCTCAATTTGCTGTTTTTCAATTTTTCGAACTTCCATCTTGAAACGCTCATAGGCCTTCTTACCCAATTCCCTGTAGATTCCTGTTCCCGTAATTTTTTCCAACAACGCTCCACGTTCCTCTTTTTTGGCTTTGAGGAACTGGGCGAACTCCCCTTGGGCCAGTAATACGGATTTAATGAACTGATCGTAATTGAGGCCGATAAGCTTTTCGTTATGTTCGGGCACTCGTGATTTTTTAAGATCCAGTAGGGTACCAGCTTCATCGGCGATTTCCATTTCGTAATCCCGCAGCTGGTTGTTTCGGTTCGTTGAGATATGCCAACTGGAGGTAAAAATGCCGCTGTTACATTGATAGGTAACGCTCGCCGAAGCCTCTTTTTGGTTTCTGGTCAGAATGGCACCCTTGGTTAAAATCTCTTTCTTTGAAATCTTGCCCAAACGGGGCACTTGGTTGAACAATGCCAGGGAAATGACATCCAACAGTGTGCTTTTTCCACTCCCTGTTGGGCCGGTAATGGCAAATAGGGGACTGGTATCGAAGGGGGCTTTGGTAAAATCGATATGATGCTCCCCTTTGAGCGAATTGATGTTTTGGAAGCGTATCGTTAAAATTTTCATGTATTGGGGTCAGTTTCACTTCTTCGGTGCCTGTTTGGGATGCTTGTTTCCTTGGGGATGACTGCACAAATGGGCCACATCTATGTTTCGGCATATACCTCGTTAAGAATTTCCTCAAAAGCGGACACTAGTTCCTGCCGTGTTGCGGTATCATATTCGTGTGCCGCTATTTTCTTTAAGAAGACATCCTTGGGGCGAACATCCTCTAATTTTTCATTGTTTTCATACTGTTCACCTAATTTCTTTCGGACATTTGAAAATCGCGTTCGATGCTTTACGATTTCGTAGCCGGATGTATTAAAGCCGGAAACGAGGGCATCTAACCGGTACATTTTTTCGGCATCGTAAATCGTCTCCTGTAGTTCCAATTCTATCAAAGTGTCAAGGCCATCATGTGTAGACAATTCTGATAATTTTGCTTCCAGCCTCGCGATATCTCCCTTAATTTTAAGGAGCTGCCTAAAAGAGGGAATAGGAATACTTTCGGGAACAAATGATTTTTCGGTATCTAAAACTAAAATACGTTTCTGATGGGACTGCTCGCTAAAGGACAGGGGAATAGGCGAACCACTATAATACGTGGGTATATTTGCATTAACGCGTTGCGGCTTGTGGATGTGACCCAATGCCACGTATTTAAATCCTTCTCCGAACCGTTCTGCTTCAAAGGCAGCTTGGTTACCGATCTGTATATCGCGCTCGCTTTCCGAAGTTTCTATTCCCGCCGCAAAAAGATGCCCCATGGCAATGGCAGGTACGCTCGGATATTGTTTTGCGCATTGTTCGGCAGCAGTTCTAAAAATAGTTTCGATGCCCATTCGTGTGGCGGCCAACCGATCTTCGTAGGTGTCGCCTGCGTTTGCGTTGCGCAAATTGGCATCCCGTAAAAAGGGAATCGCGGCGACCACTAGCCCTATTTCCTCGGATGCATTTTTTACGGGGATGATTGTTTCGGCGACTGTATCGGGCATTCCGCCTATAACCGTGATATAGAGTTCGCTTAAAATATTTTTTGGGGCGTTGAGCATCGCCGGCGAATCATGGTTTCCTCCGGTGAGGATAATTTTGCAGTCCAGTTTCCGTAACTTTAAAAGTGCCCGATAATACTGTGACCGTGCTTCGGAGGAGGGATTGGCCAAATCAAAGATATCCCCCGAAACCAAAAGTAAATCGGCTTTCAGAACGGCCATTTTTTCTGTCAGCCAATCAATGAATATATCAAAATCGGCGATAAGATCATGTTTATGCAATTTTTTGCCAATATGCCAGTCGGCCGTATGGATGATTTTCATTGGAATAGCTTATTTATCGGCCATAAGGGACGCCCCTTTTTGCTCTTGTTCTTTCAGATCTTCCACCAGTTCCAAGGCCTCTGACACCACATCGCTGCACAAGATAATCAACGCACCCTCGGGCACATTTTTTATGGCGTGGAAAATAGCTTCTTTTTCCGATGTGATGACCGTAGTTTTTATATCGGGATTTTTGGCCTCGATACCGTCCTTCAGCATCTTAATCAATTCTTCCTCCGATTTTCCCCGTAAATGCTTGTCCTGTCGTATGATAATTTCATCGAACATTTCGGCGGCAATACTGCCTATCTCATTATTGTCCTCTACACGCCTATCTCCAATACCTGCAACGATACCCAGCTTATGAGTAGCTTCGATTTGATCCGTGAATTTTTGAAGGGCCCGCATTCCGGACGGATTATGGGCATAATCGAGCAGAATCTGGAATTTCTCGAACTTAAAAAGATTCAAGCGCCCGGGGGTTTGGGATGCGGACGGAATGAATGTTTCCAGTCCCGCTTTCATATCTTCAATGGTGATATTTTTGACATTGCAGGCGATTATGGCCGGTAAAATATTTTCGATCATGAACTTGGCCTTTCCGCCGTAGGTTAGAGGAATGTTTTCCGCCTTCATAATTCTCATTTTCCAGGTACCGCGGCAAAGAGTTACATAGCCGTTTTCGTAAACCGCGGTAATCCCCCCTTTTCGTTGCAATGCTTTTATTCTGGGATTTTCTTCATCCATGGAAAACAGCGCGACATTACAATCCAGCCCCTTGCGCATATCGTACACAAGGTCATCGTCTGCGTTCAAGATCGCGTAGCCTTCCGGCAATACCGTTTCGGGAATCACGGCTTTTACTTGGGCCAGTTGCTCGACCGAATGAATACCTTTTAAACCTAAATGGTCTGCAGAAATATTGGTAACAATACCGACGTCGCATTTTGAAAATGCAAGCCCTGCGCGCAGAAGTCCTCCTCGGGCGCATTCCAACACTGCGAAATTTACGGTGGGATCCCGCAATACGAACTCGGTGCTTAGGGGACCGGTACAATCCCCCTCCATTAATAGCCGGTTTTTAATGTAGACGCCATCACTCGTGGTATATCCAACGCGATAGCCGGACATCTTTGCCATATGCGCCATTAATCGGGTCGTGGTAGTTTTACCGTTCGTACCGGTGATGGCGACGATGGGAATACGGCCCTTATCAAGCTGTTGTGGAAAAAGTTTGTCCACTACCGGGGCGGCCACATTCCTGGGCAAGCCTTTCGTGGGGGCCAAATGCATTCGAAATCCGGGGCCGGCATTCACTTCAAGTACGGCACCGCCGGTATCTGATAGCGGTTTGCTGATATCTGAGGTCATAATATCGATACCAGCAATATCGAGATCGATAATTTTTGAGATACGTTCGGCCATCGCCACATTGGCGGGATGTACGATGTCCGTCACATCTTCCGCAGTACCGCCCGTACTCAGGTTGGCGGTATCCTTTAATATAAGTTTTTCGCCCTCGGGAAGTATGGAATCCAAGGTATATCCGGCATCGTCGATAATGGTTTTGGTCAAATCGTTGACCGTGATAATGGTCAGCTCTTTTTCATGGCCATAGCCCCGTCGAGGATCTCTATTTTTATCGGCTATCAGGTTTTCTATGGTCGACTCCCCATCGCCTACGACATGAGCGGGGGTGCGTAAGGCAGCAGCTACCAATATGTTGTTGATAACTAACAAACGGTAGTCTTGACCGGTGATATGATTTTCTACAATAACCCGGTTCGAGACTTCCTTGGCCACCCGAAATGCTTTGACGGCCTCTTCGTATGAATTGATATCAACGGAAATACCGCGTCCGTGGTTGCCGTCGATAGGTTTAATGACCAACGGATATCCCACATAATCACAGGCTGCCTTCAAATTAGTTTCTTGTGAAATAATATCGCCGCGCGGTACGTTTACCTCTGCTTGTTCCAGTAAATGTTTGGTATCTTCCTTATCGCAGGCCAGCTCGACACCGATACTACTTGTTTCGCTCGTAACGGTCGCCAGAATACGTTTTTGATTTGCGCCGTAGCCCAGCTGACAGAGCGAATATTTGTTCAGGCGTATCCACGGAATGCCCCTTCTTTCGGCTTCTTCGACTATCGAACCCGTACTAGGGCCAAGCCGTTCGGCCTCGCGCAGCTCGCGCATACGTTGTAAGTCTGAATCGATATCATAATCCTTTGCTGAGATCAATGCTTCACAAATGGCTACGGCCGCTTTTGCCGCGTAGCGCCCCGCATTTTCTTCGATATACGAAAATACGACATTGTAAACCCCCTTCTCCCCGAACCCACGGGTGCGACCGAAACCGGTGTCCATACCGGCCAAAGTCTGTATTTCCAAGGCGATATGTTCGATAACATGCCCCATCCAAGTGCCTTCTTCCACCCTCATAAAAAATCCGCCGGCGGATTCTTCCGAACAGCGATGTTCATACATGCCAGGAAACATTTTCTTAAGACGCTCAAGGAAGTCGGGTACTTTATTGGTCGGATAATCTTCCATCGCCTCGAGATCGAGGACCATAACAATCAGTTTCTCTCGCCGAACGGACCAATAATTCGGTCCGCGCATGGCATTTATCTCTCTTATTTTCATTGATTGGTTTTTTAACTAAAAATGGATTTTTATAAATATAAACCATAATTCACAACAATACCTGTAAATTTGCGTTCAAAGCTATAAATTTAAGATGGTGATAAAAGGTATATTGATTCCCATAGGGGGAAACGAATACAAAGGGATAGAAACAAGGGAAAGATATATTCCGGAATCTATAGAACAGGGTATCTTGGCCAGGTTGGTCAAGGAATCCGGAGGCTGTGAAAAGTCCATTGCCATAATTCCGACCGCCTCAAGTATACCTGACGTAGTATCGGACAACTACATACGGGCATTCGATAAATTGGGATGCACCAAGGTTAAGATAGTTGACATTCGAAATAAAAACGATGCTGAAGATCGTGAAAATATTGCACGTATAGAACAGGCGGATTGCGTAATGTTCTCGGGAGGAAGTCAATCGAAGATTGTTCAAAAAATCGGGGGAAGTACTATCCACGATATTCTTTTGGAACGTTATAAAAGCGAGGCGATCGTTATTGCCGGTACTAGTGCCGGTGCCATGTGCATGTCTCAACAAATGATATCCGGAGGTAATAATAAGGAAGCCTTTTTAAAGGGTTCCGTGCGCATGAACAAAGGTATGGGGTTCATGCCGAAGCTCGTCATAGACTCCCATTTCATAACCCGTGGTAGGTTCGGACGATTGGCAGAGGCAATAGCGCGGTATCCAGAGCTTATAGGTGTCGGCTTAGCCGAAGATACCGGTATGGTTATTAAAAATTGCAATACTTTCGAGATAATTGGTTCAGGTATGGTCATTCTTTTCGATGCCCGTAAAATAAAGCACAACAACGAACGCTTATTGGAAAAAGGCATGCCCATGTCAATTTCAAACCTAAAGACCCATATTCTTGCCAATGGCGATCGATTTGATATTAAGAAGCGAAAGTTGAAGATTGTGCCTTCCGATGCGGCATATCTTGTTGGTTAGTGAGTTAAAAGATTCAAAATTCCAAGCATCAAATTCAAAATTCAAAATTCCAAGCACCAAATTCCAATTCTCTTGAATCATTACTTTTTTCTAATCCTACAAATTGCGTCTGAACAGGTTTATGAATTGAGGAAGGTTTTTAGCGGACTGCATTGGGATTCGAAGTTTGGAATTTGCGATTCATTCTTTTTGGCCCCGAACCGTCGGGGGATACGTCTTATGGGTGCATCGAGGTAGTTTATTACCCATAAATAGCAATCATCTTTTCATCTAAGGATGTCATGCTGCCGCGGTACATTCCTTCGGTATTGAACGGCATAGCGATATTACCGTGGATGTCGACCGCAATCAATCCGCCATCACCACCAATATGCAATAGGCGTTTATTGATGACTTCGGAAGCTGCATCCATCAGCGAAAGACCTTTGTATTCTATAAGGCAGGATACATCGTAGGCGACCACTCCCTTTATAAAAAATTCACCGCTACCGGTGCAGCTCACGGCACAGGTCTTATTATTGGCATAGTTGCCGACCCCGATCATAGGACTATCACCCACACGTCCGAAGCGTTTGTTGGTCATACCGCCGGTCGAGGTTGCAGCGGCAAGATTGCCATGTCGATCGCAGGCCACTGCCCCGACAGTACCGAATTTGGAATCCTTTTTACTGGAATGATCCAGTTGAAAACTGTCTGTGTCCTTAATTTCTTGCCACTGTTGGTAACGGAATTCATCGTAGAAATAGGAATCATTTTCCAAATCATATGCTAGGCTTTTGGCAAATTGCATTGCGCCATCGCCCGCCAAGAATATATGGTCGCTTTTTTCCATGACGTCACGGGCCAAGGCGATGGGATTCTTTATTCCGTGGATCAGCGAAACTGCTCCGGCATTTAGAGTCTTACCGTTCATGATGGCTGCGTCCATTTCATGCGTGCCATCAGCGGTAAAAACGCTGCCTTTACCTGCATTGAAAAGTGGGGAATTTTCGAGAACCAAAACAGCTTTCTCTACGGCGTCTACGGCCGAGGCACCAGTTGTCAAAAGGGCATATCCTTCGTCAAGGGCTAATTCTAGAGCTTTTTTGTAGGCAGTTTCCTTCTCAGGAGTCATTTGACCTCTGACCAGAGTGCCCGCACCGCCATGTATGGCCAAAGAAAAAGGCTGTGTCATACTTCGACAGTTTCGGGATTTTCATGAAGAATGGCGTTCATGATAATCTTCGCGTGTATCCTTGAGTTCTCGATAAACCATTTGTGGGTTTCCATGCCGCCGCAGATTACACCGGCCAAATAGAGTCCGTCGACATTGGTTTCCATGGTTTCAGGATTGTATTGCGGAAGCTTTTTTTGGTCATCCGAAAGTTCAATACCCAGCTTTTTGAGGAAGGCGAAATTGGGTCTGTAGCCCGTGAGGGCGAGAACAAAATCGTTTTCCAAGATAATGGTACCATTTGGGGTATCGATAAAAATCTCGGTTTCCCTGATTTCTTTGACGGTGGAGTTGTAGAAGGCTTTAATGCTTCCTTCTTCAATACGATTGATAATATCCGGTCGTACCCAGTATTTTACCCGTTGGCCGACCTCTGAACCGCGAATAATCAGAGTAACTTCTGCGCCTTTGCGCCAACATTCCAGCGCGGCGTCGATGGCGGAATTGCTGGCCCCTACAACCGCCAGTTTCTGGCTGGCGTAAAAATGGGGATCGTCATAGTAGTGCGAAATTTTTGGAAGATTCTCTCCGGGTACATTCATTTTGTTGGGTAAATCGTAGAATCCGGTGGCAATGATAACGTTTGAGGCAGAATATCGATCTTTATCCGTAATGACAGTAAAGCGGCCATCCTCTTTTTTAACATCATCTACCTTTTCAAAAAGTTGGATGTTCAATTGGTTCGAGGTGACAATCCTTCTATAATATTCCAAGGCTTCATTTCGCTTAGGTTTGGCCTCGTTACTGATAAAGGGTATTCCATCGATTTCAAGCTTTTCCGAGGAAGAAAAAAACTGCATATTGACCGGATAATTGAAGAGGGAATTCACAATAGGTCCTTTTTCAAGGATTACATAGCTCAGTCCTTTCGTTTTGGCCTCAAGGCCACATGCGATTCCGATGGGCCCACCGCCTACTATAATGACATCATACTGCTTCATTGGTCCGCACTTTCTTTAAGTTCTTTAATAGTTGCGGTCGGGTCGTCGCTCTTAAAAACAAAACTTCCGGCAACCAGTACATCCGCGCCAGCCTTTACCAGCTTTTTCGCATTTTCCGAGGTGACTCCCCCATCGATTTCTATCAACGCCTTTGACTTTTTATTCGTAATAAGTTCTCGCAATGCCCTTACCTTTTCGTAGGTATTTTCGATAAAGGACTGCCCGCCGAAGCCAGGGTTTACACTCATGACCAGTACGACATCGATATCCTTTATAACATCTTCTAAAAGCAAAATATTGGTATGCGGATTCAAAGCTACTCCGGCTTTCATGCCTTCCGCCTTAATAGCCTGTAAAGTTCTGTGCAAATGGGTACAAGCTTCATAATGAACGCTGAGGGTCGTAGCGCCCAGCTCGGCAAATGTTTTGATATAACGGTCGGGATCTACAATCATGAGGTGCACGTCCAAAGGTTTGGTAGCATGTTGCGCAATGGTTTTAACCACGGGCATCCCATAAGAGATGTTGGGTACGAAAAGCCCGTCCATAATATCGATATGATGCCAATCCGCATCACTTTTATTGACCAGTTCGATGTCGCGCTGCAGATTGCCGAAATCTGCGGCGAGTAGGGAAGGGGCTATTTTGGTTTCGCTCATTTGTCCGTTTTAAAAAGTAAACAAAGGTACGTAATTGTTGAGGTTTGAAGTGAATAGATGGCATCCTAAATCATAATTGTAGCCCCATTCAGACTTCATAATTAAATATGCGCTACACCTTTAAAGAAAAAGATAACTTTTTTTTGGATGAATGAATCGAATGTAATTAACGATCATTTAGAGCTTAACGTAACTGTCTTAATCCTTCATAGACCACGATACCAACAGCATTGGCCAAATTTAAACTTCGAATATGCTCGCTGAACAATGGAATCTTATACAGCTTGTCCCCGTTCTTTTCCAAAATTTCTTTGGCTAGACCGACGGATTCCTTCCCAAAAATCAAAAAAAGATTATCACTATAATCAAGAGACCAGTGGTTCCGGTTGCCATGACTTGAGAAAAAGGCCATTTTTTTATCCGGATATGTAGCGAAAAATTCTTCGCTGTTTTCGTAAATGGATAGGGAGAGATGCTGCCAGTAATCCAATCCCGCGCGCTTTAACCTTTTGTCGCTCAGCTCGAAGCCGAACGGTTTTACAAGGTGCAAGTGGGAACCGGTCGCCAAGGCCAACCGTCCGATATTCCCTGTGTTATTGGGGATTTCAGGTTCGATAAGAACAATATTCAGCGCCATTATTTTCGAATGGATTTCAAGTACAGGCGTTCTACTTTTTCTCTCGCCCAGGGAGTTCTTCTTAGAAATTTCAACGAAGATTTTATAGAGGGATTACTTTTGAAGCAGTTGATGTCGATTCGTTCGGCGAGTTCTTCCCAAGTATATTTTTGGGTAAGATTTTCTAGGATATCGGCCAGTTTTACACCATGCAGTGGGTTGTTGGGCTGGTTTTGATTTTTTTCTTCCATTATCAAGGCAAAAATACCTAAAGCATTCAACAATCTAGCGACGGTTGCGAGCTAAACTTTAACGAAGTTGGACAACGAACTTAGCAAGAAAAAAAAGGATGGTCTTTGACTTTTGCAAACTTTGTCAAAATACAATCCGAAACCGTTATAAATGAAAAACTCCGGTAATCAGCCGGAGTTTATTCATCAATCAAAAAACGAACAGTCATGATAAACTGTTGTTACTATAAAGGTACAATTAATATGCCAAATTTGCAATAGACGGAGAAGGCAACCTGTACCCATCTTGTTTTATCCCAAGTATGTTTTTAATATCTTACTTCTTGAGGTATGCTTCAAACGACGTATTGCTTTTTCCTTGATCTGGCGAACACGTTCACGAGTCAGGTCAAAAGTTTCACCGATTTCTTCCAAAGTCATTGAATGCTGTCCGGCCAGACCGAAGTACAAACGGATGACATCAGCTTCCCTTGGGGTCAAGGTTTCCAAAGAGCGTTCAATTTCAACGCGAAGCGATTCCTGTAAAAGCTCTCTATCCGGGTTGGGTGATTCGCCGCTACGAAGTACATCGTAAAGGTTGGAATCCTCCCCGTCGATCAATGGTGCGTCCATGGATACGTGACGGCCGGAGTTTTTCAAGGATTGTTTTACGTCTTCTACGGTCATATCCAATTCCTTGGCAATTTCTTCCGGAGAGGGCATACGTTCGTGTGCTTGCTCCAAGAAAGCAAAGGTTTTGTTGATTTTATTGATGGAACCAATTTTGTTCAAGGGCAAACGTACAATACGCGATTGCTCGGCCAAGGCTTGCAAAATCGATTGACGGATCCACCAGACGGCATAGGATATAAATTTAAATCCACGGGTCTCGTCAAAACGCTGTGCCGCTTTGATCAGACCGAGGTTACCCTCGTTGATTAAATCGGGCAACGTAAGACCTTGGTTCTGGTACTGCTTGGCAACCGATACCACGAAACGAAGGTTTGCCTTGGTCAATTTTTCAAGAGCGATCTGATCGCCTTTCTTAATACGTTGTGCCAATTCTACTTCTTCATCGGCAGTAATCAAATCGACTTTACCGATTTCCTGTAAGTACTTGTCCAATGATGCGGTCTCTCTGTTGGTGACCTGTTTTGTAATCTTTAACTGTCTCATCGCTAAATTTCCTTTTCTAGTTAAGCTTCAAAGAATCCGTTTACATTTGGGTAAAAACAGGTTCTTCGCATAAGCTGCATATACTTATACGTAAAAAAGCGTGAAATGTTACAATTAGGATGAAAAAAGTTGATTTTCTCGCTGAATCCCACGAAAAAGCCCCGTTCATCGAGTTGAACGGGGCTTTTTCATGGAATTCAGCGAAAAAATCAACTTTTTTCATCCCAATTGTAACATTTCACGCTTTTTTACGTATAAGTATATGCAGCTTATGCGAAGAACCGGTTTT
>RCMY010003991.1_pt1 | contig 24659 bp, 21 predicted proteins | sample 2041341 | NCBI WGS metagenome assembly RCMY01 (sample SAMN09708234, study PRJNA481090) | Marine sediment metagenome, whole genome shotgun sequencing project.
GTGGGTGTCCACGTAGGCCGTGATCTGATCAACTTCCTCGGCCTCATACCCCAAACGCTTGAGAGCGCGCGGTACCGACCGATTGACGATCGTCATGGTGCCGCCGCCAACCAGTGTCTTGGTCTTCACCAGACCGAGGTCGGGCTCGACTCCGGTGGTATCGGCATCCATCAGCAGGCTGATGGTGCCGGTAGGGGCGAGAACGGTGGCTTGGGCATTCCGAACGCCAAAGGATTGCGCCGTGCTTACGGCTTCGTCCCAAACGGATTGGGCCGCGGCACGCATGCCGGCGAGTCCGGTATCCAGCGGGATTCGTGACAGCGAATCTCGGTGCATCTCCAGCACTCCGATCATGGATTCCGCATCAGCGTTGAAGCCCTCAAAAGGGCCAAGTCTGGCCGCCAGCCGCGCCGACGTTGCATACGCCTGGCCCCCCATCAGGGCGGTGATCACAGCAGCGGTGTCCCGACCCTCGTCAGAGTCGTAGGCGAGTCCAAGGTTCATGAGGAGCGCACCAAGGTTTGTGTACCCCAGACCGAGCTGGCGGTACGCATGGGCATTCTTGGCGATACGGGGCGTCGGATAATCAGCGCGACCCACCAGGATCTCTTCAGCCACGAAAACGATCTCCGTGGCGTGCAGGAAACCATCGATATCGAAGGATGAGTCGTCGTTCAGGAAAGACAAAAGATTGAGCGACGCCAAATTGCATGCCGAGTCATCGAGATGTAGGTATTCAACGCAAGGATTGCTTCCAGTGATCGGTCCGGCGTTAGGGGTGGTGTGCCAGCGGTTGATCGTGGTGTGGAACTGCATGCCAGGATCAGCACATTCCCAGGTGGCTTCCGCAAACTGCCGCATCAGCTCGCGAGCTTTCACCGTTCGGATGATCGAGCCGTCGGTACGAGCGGTGAGGCTCCAATCACCGTCATCCACCACGGCCTGCATGAATTCGTCGGTCACTCGAACCGAATTGTTGGCGTTCTGATATTGCAGCGAATTGATATCAGCTCCGTCCAACGACATGTCAAACCCGGCGTCTCGCAGTGCCCGAGCCTTCCGCTCCTCCAACGCCTTGCACCAGATGAACTCTTCGATGTCGGGGTGATCGGCATCGAGTATCACCATCTTGGCGGCTCGTCGAGTCTTGCCCCCGCTCTTGATCGTGCCCGCCGACGCATCAGCCCCACGCATGAACGACACTGGGCCCGAGGCGGTACCGCCGCCTTTCAGGGGCTCGTGGGAGGAGCGGATCCTCGACAGATTGACACCGGCTCCCGAACCCCCTCTGAAGATGAGGCCCTCTTCTACGTACCAGTTGAGGATTGACTCCATCTCGTCTTCGACCGAGAGAATGAAACAAGCGGATGCCTGCTGGGGAACCCCGGGAACTCCGATATTGAACCACACCGGGGAGTTGAAGGCGGCGCGCTGGTGGACCAGCAGATACGCCAGTTCGGCCGAAAATGACTCCGCCTCTTGTGAGTCAGCAAAGTACCCACCTTCACGGCCCCACCGCGCGATCGTGGTTACGATTCGATCAACCACCTGTTTCAGCGAACTCTCGCGCTCAGCCGAGCCCAGAGATCCGCGGAAGTACTTTTGCGCCAAAATGTTTGTGGCGTTCACCGACCAGGTAGATGGCACCTCCACGCCTACCTGTTCGAAGGCCACAACGCCCGTGGCCCAATGGGTGATCCGCGCATCTCTGCGTTCCCATTCCACGGTGTCGAAGGCATCCACTCCGGGCAAAGTGAAGTGCCGTTTCAGTCCAAGAATCCGTTCACTACTGCTCACACTCATCCGGTCCAAGGTACCGCGAAACGCACGCGACCAGAGGGCCGCCAAGCGCTCCAGCAGCCGAGCCAGTTCATGACTTCACAGGTCCAGGTTTCGTCGCGCCCAGCGCATAAATGCATGCACTGCCAGACTCGCCCAGGAGGCCGCCATCTGCCCCCGTCCCTCCGTTTGTCATGAACTGGCTCAGCCAGCTAGTGACAACGCTACGGAACGATCCTGGGGATCAAAAGTGGAAGACTGTTGGAATTCGTGGGAGTTTTCCCCACATCTGGTGCATAACTTCGTTGGAGCGTCTGACCGGGCACAGCCCGTGGTCGCGGCCGCGGCGCGGGCTGGCAAACCCTGCCCACTACTGTGACTCTTGTGATCGTTCAGCTGGCACCTCCCGGGTCACGCGGGGAGATACATCCCATGGAAGTCATCGCGAATTCCGAACGTCCTGTCCCCCTTCAGCGGCCCTACGTCTTGACCAACATGATCAGCTCCGCAGACGGCGCAATCAGCATCGACGGAGCGTCAGACGGACTGGGCGGCCCGGCGGATTTTGAGGTATTCATGGCCCTCCGCTCGATTTCTGATGTGATCATCGTTGGCGCGGAGACGGTGCGAGTAGAGCGTTACAAACCACCCCGCCCTAGCGAACGCGTGCAACACATCCGCTCCGAACGAGGCCAGGCCCCCCGGCCCACGGTCGCCGTGCTCACCGCCTCGGCCAACCTTGATCCAGAGCTCCCGCTCTTTTCCGAACCTGAGCACAAACCGATCATCCTCTGCGGTGCTGGGGCCAACCCTGCGGCACTGGCAAGGATCGAGAACCTTGCTTCGATCGTTCAATTCCCCACCGACCGAGTCGCTCCGGGAGACGCGTTGACCAAGCTCAGGGAACTCGGGTTTCGGCATGCTTTGCTAGAGGGGGGTCCGAGGCTGAATGCCCAGTTCATCGCCGAGGACTGTGTGGATGAATGGAACCTCACTCTGTCGCCCACACTGGTCGCCGGCGATGCGTCTCGAACCGCCACCGGACCGCGTGCGGTAAAGAACCCGCTCCAACTCGCCCACGTCTGGCGGAGTGACAACATGATCTTCCTTCAGTATCGACGTAGTCACCAGCCTTGATCAACCTCAGAATCCAGCCTGAGAGACCGATGGTTCCACCGATGAAGCACGTAGCGGCAAGCGTGGCGGCCTGCATGATGTTGGTCATCGCCGCCCCCGCAATGGCGGCGGGCCCTCCTGATCCTCCGCCCCAGGAGACTGGAACAGCGCTCCGGCACGTCGCCGATGTGCCAATGGGCAGTATGGCCGGGCTCATCTCCAATCCGATCGACATCCACCCCGGCCTCCTCGCTGCCCTTCCAGCCTCACCGGAACTTCTCGGTGCGGCCGGTGAACTAGTGCAGTCCCTCCAGCTCGAGGTGGAAGACGCCACTCAGCGCCAACGCTGGGCAGAAGCCGAATCGGCCCTCCGTACCCAGACATTGGCGGCAGCGACCGCCCACGGTGAAGCGGTCAAGATCCAGCTCGATACCGCAATCTCCCGACGGCAACGTGCGGAGTCTGACCTGGGGACCTTCGGTGTGGAGGCCTTCGTCAACGGATCGGACCAAACCGATCTGGAGGCTGTCCTGACTGCTGCCGATTCCAACCGCGCCAGCGCGGCAACAACGTCGATCCGCACCACCACACTCTTTCAAAGTGCGGGAGCAGAACTGGGTACGGAGCTGCAACGGCGCGAGGCCGATGAGCTGACCAGCCGGCGACAACTCTCGGCGGCCGACGACCTTCGCAGTCGAGAGCGCATGCTGCTCGATGAAGCCGATTCCATTTTCGCCACCGCCACCACAGATCTGCAGCGACTAGAGCCGGCGCTGGTGCGGGCCCAGCGAGACTTCGAGTGGCAGCTGTTACTCCGCGTGGTGCCCGGGACCGATGACCTCACCATCGTGGCGGTGAACGCCTACGTGACCGCCTCAGAGCGCGCCAAGGACCTTTGGCCCCAATGCGGTATTTCGTGGAACCAACTGGCCGGAGTGGGGCGGGTGGAGAGCTTCAATGGGCAATTCGGTAACAGTTCGCTCGATCGCCGGGGCAATACAACGTCGCGAATACTGGGCCCCCAATTGAACGGCGACCCGTGGCTCGCGATCGCTGACACCGACGGCGGCCACCTCGACGGCGACATCGAGTGGGATCGTGCGGTCGGGCCGATGCAGTTCATCCCTACGAGCTGGGAGATCTTTCGTGCCGACGGCAACGGCGACGGTCGCAGCGATCCGCACAACATGTACGACGCCACCTTGGCCGCAGCTGACCACCTTTGCGGCACTGGACTTGAGTCAGAAGCCGGGTTTCGAGCTGCGTTGCTTCGGTACAACCGGAGCACGGCCTATGGTTCAGATGTCATTCGGTTCAGCGAGCTCTATGCATCGCTGTTGGTCTTCGCTCCCGAATCCGGGGCCGCGGAACCGATCCAACCCGTTGACTAGGGTTCGGCGAGCTCGGTAGCCGCGCGTTCGAAATCGGCCAGATCCTCAAAATGCTTGTACACACTGGCGAATCGCATGGCCGCCACGGGGTCCCGCTCTTTCAACGCATCCAAAACCTGCTCACCCACCTTTTGCGTGGGCATGGGAGCACCATTGGCTCGCACGGCATCTTCGATTCGCGCCACGATCGCCATCACCTCGGATGCCGAGACCGGACGCCCCTTGACGGCGAGCTCGATTCCATGGCTAACTTTGGCCGCAATGAAGGGCACACGATCGCCGTTTCGCTTCAAGACCAGTAGCGGCGCAGCCTCGGTCCGTTCAAAAGTAGTGAAGCGAGCTGAACAATGGGGACAAGACCGACGACGCCGAATTGAGTCCCCATCTTCGATCACCCGGGAATCGATGACCCGGGTGTCGGTGGTTCCACATTGACGACAGCGCACAAGCCCATCGTACGCCCGGTTTAAATGAGCGCAGCGGTGATCCGGCAAATGCCGCCCCACGGGGCACCTGCCGAGAGTATTCCAGTTATCAGTTGGTGGAGGCTGCCAGTTCTCCTTGGGCTCCGCTGTTGGCCAATCCGGCTGGGATGACAATCTGCTGGCCGGCCCAGATCGACGAGCCGCCGTTGGCCTCGGTGAGGATTTGCACCACCTCTCGTCGGTCTGCCGCCGGCGCCACGCTCTTGGCGATTCCCCATAGCGTCTCGCCTGGTTGCACGATCCACAGAGCATCGTTCTGATGGGCCACCGGTGGAGCGAACCGCGCCGCCTGCTGAACGTCAGCCCAAGAACCCGAAGGAGGCTGCCCCTGCAGCGCTCGGAAGCCGACCAGCAGAACGAGTGCCGCCACGATGACGACGCCGGCAAGCACAATCATGGCGCCGTAGGAAATGGCGGGATCAACAATAGCCGGCTGATGGATTGGCTGGACCGCATGACGACGCGGTGCCACACCACGGGCAACGGGGACCGAACGAAGGTGACGCACCGGGGCCCGGCCTGATGGGCGGAGCTCCGGGGCAGATGAGCGGTAGATCGGATCAGATGTGAGAAGTGCAACCATGATGTAATTGTCCTCCGGGGGTGTGACAGTGGAATTTCCACAGGGGCGTGGCGGGGATTTGCCCACCACCAACGAGCTCCGAGCTCGCAGTTGGTGGCGCCGTATCGAACATACGTTTGCAACCTAGACCGAACACTCGTTCTCTACAACCCCTAGTCCGGAAAGACATCGAACAAACGTGTGCCTGGCTGTGCCATACTGAAGGACATGTCCGCAACTGAGCACCATCTCACGAGCCGCCAGCGCGGCATTCTCGAATTCATCGAGGCCTTCATGGAAGACAACGGCTACCCACCGTCAGTCCGGGAAATCGGCAAGTACGTGGGAATGCGCTCTTCCTCCACCGTCCATACCCATCTCAACAACCTCCAGGAGAAGGGGTTTCTCACCAGAGATCCCGCAACGCCTCGAGGACTGCGGGTCAACTGGGATTCCGCCACCGGCGCGGTCGACGTTGAGCGGCGCCCCATGCGTCACGTTCCACTAGTGGGCGACGTAGCTGCCGGCACAGATGTTCTGGCTGCCCAAAACATCGAAGAGAGCCTCCCACTGCCCACCGATTTCACTGGCGACGGTGACCTCTTCATGCTGCGAGTCAAGGGTGACTCGATGATCGAGGCGGGAATTCTCGATGGCGATTTCGTGGTGGCCAACGTTCAGAACACGGCTAAATCTGGCGACGTTGTAGTGGCGGGGATTCCTGGCGACGAAGCCACCGTCAAGACCTACAGCGTCGACGAGACCAGCAAGAAAGTCATTCTCCTTCCTTCAAACGCCGAACTGTCGCCGATGCCGTTCGATCCCGACGACGTGGCCATCTACGGTCGGGTGGTCACCGTTCTGCGTCGCCTATAGGCGGATCGGCGCTACCGGTCCAAATTTCTGATTGTGCCGTGCGGCACACTTTGGTAGCCTTCAGATAGTCGGGAGGGGGATGTCCGACTCACGAACCGGAACCGTAAGGTTCCGGTTCGTTCGTTTTGACGCTACTCCTCGGGACTCCTAGGCAGCCTCCTATCATGCTCCGGGTGACCGATCTGCTGGCCAAGACAGCTGACTTTGTGAACATGGCGTCGGTGAGCTTTGCCGAAGCGCCGTTCGTCGACTGGCTGGAGCGCGATCTCCGAACGCTCCCGCATCTCGAAGTGCGGCGCGTGGGAGACAACCTTGTGGCTCGAACCAACTGGGGGTTCTCACAGCGTTTGGTGTTGGCGGGACACACCGACACGGTGCCAGCGAATGCCAACGGCAGCGCTCGCATCGAAGGCGACACCCTTTTCGGAGTGGGGTCGGCCGACATGAAGGGCGGCCTTGCGGTGTTCCACGAGATCGCCCATCTCGTCACACCTGGGTCCGAACACGAACCGGCCGTCGACCTCACCTTCGTTTTCTATGCGCGTGAAGAAGTGGCCCTCGAGCATTCCGGACTGGGTGAGCTGATACAGGCTCAGCCTGAATTGCTCCAAGGAGACTGCGTCATCCTTGGTGAGCCCACCGACGGCCACGTAGAAGCTGGCTGCCAGGGGACCATGCGAGTCCGCGTACATCTCCTGGGAGAACGAGCCCACACCGCACGACCATGGATGGGATTGAACGCCATCCATCGAGCTGCTCCCCTCCTCTCGGCGCTAGCAAATTATGTGCCACGCGAGCCCATTATCGATGGCTGCCATTTCATCGAGTCGATTCAGGCGGTGTTGCTGGAAGGAGGGCATGCAGGCAACGTGGTGCCGGATTCGGCGGTTGTCACCATCCACCACCGCTACGCCCCCGACCAAACCGATGCTGAAGCCGAGGCAGCCTTTCTCGGATGGGTCGGATCAAATATCGATGCTGAGCGGGGTGACACGATCGAGGTGATCGATCGAGCGCCATGCTGCCCACCATCGCTCAACCATCCGCTGCTCGCCGCACTCGCCGCCGCCGGGCGTCAGAAGTCAGCGAAGCTCGGCTGGACGGATGTTGCCCGATTTGCTCAGCTAGGGATTCCCGCCACGAACTTCGGCGCCGGTGACCCCACCGTGGCGCACACCCAGAACGAACACCTTCATCGCAACAGCATCGAACGAACCTACGACGCCCTCATCGAGTTGGTAACAACACCGTTGGCGTGATCACACTCGCTGGGGGCGCAGCCTCTGATGCGCAGGATCGGCCCCAGACCGCTATCAGATGGCGCCGTGCCCGCGGAGAATTTCGTTGAGAGCGCTCTTGTCGTGCCGCTGACCCTCGTGGAGTCTCTTGATCACAAGAACGCACGGCAGCCCATAGGACCCGCCGGCGAAGGCACGGCTGCGGGTGGCAGAAACGGCAACGACATTGGCCGGCACCTGACCCCGCGCTAGTTCCTCACCGGTTTCGGCGTCGATCACCGGGATCGAACCCGTCAGAATGGCCCCAGCCCCAAGTACTGAGCCCTTCCCGACGCGCGCTCCTTCGGCCACGATGCAGCGGCTGCCAATGAGGCAGTCATCCTCGATGATGACCGGAGCCGCCTGAGCTGGTTCGAGAACACCGCCGATGCCAACACCCCCGGACAAATGAACGTTGGCCCCAATCTGAGCACACGACCCAACGGTGGCCCATGTGTCAACCATGGAATTCTCGCCAACGTGAGCGCCGATATTTACATAACTCGGCATCATCACGACGCCTGGCGCCTGGTAGCTACCCCAGCGGGCGCTGGCGCCTGGGACCACCCGTACGCCTCGGGCCATGTAGTTTTTCTTCAAAGGGATCTTGTCGGCGAACTCGAAGGGACCGAGCTCGATAGTCTCCATTGAAGTGAGCTTGAACAGCATGAGTACCGCATACTTCAGCCACTGATTCACATGGACTGATCCATCGGCGGCTATCTCAGCGACGCGTTCAGCTCCGGTGTCGAGAAGGTCGATCGCCTCGCTGACCGTGGCGAACGCCTCGGCATCGTCCACGCTCAGGGTGTCTTTCGATTCCCACATGGCTTCGATCTTGGTCTGCAGTTCGCTGGTCACGGTGGTGAAGCCTAGCGATCGGCCGCCCGTGCTAGGTTGGATTGCCATGTCAGCACAGCGTTGGTCGGCTGTTCTCGTGGCGTTCTGCCTCGTTGTCATCACGTCGCTGTTTTCGATCCAGCCGGTCGCGGCCCAGGAGGCCACAGGCCCCATAGGAGGCCGGTTCCCCACCGTCGAACTGTTCGTGGACCAGGCCTACGCAGATGTTCTCGGCCGCACTGCCGATGAGGTAGGGCTCATCTACTGGTCAAACCTCATCCGAAACGGCACGTCACCAGTGGCGGTCTACAACCAGTTGGTGACCTCCCCGGAGTTCGGCGGAACGGTGGCACCGGTGACGCGGCTCTACTACAGCGTTTTTGGCCGCTCGCCGGATCTCAGCGGGCTGCGGTACTGGATGGGAGTGCGCCAGAGCGGTGCCACGTTGGAGCAAATTGCTTTCGAATTCCTGCGAAGCAACGAATTTGTTGCGCTGTCTTCAGCATCGTCGGACGCCGAGATTGTGGCTGCGGTCTACAGCCGGGTGCTCGGGCGTACCCCTGACGCTGCCGGCCTGGCCTATTGGATCGATCTCATCGCAACTGGACAACTCACCGTGCCCGGCTTCGTGGCGGTCATCAGTGACTCCGCCGAGCACCGCAACCGTAGGGACCCTGACGTTGCCGTGACCGCCGTGTACCTCGGGCTACTTCAGCGGCTACCCGAGGCCAGCGGAGCAGCCTATTGGGCTGAACAGGTGCGACGCGGCGCATCGTTGGTTGACCTGATATGGCCAGTCATGGCATCGGCCGAGTATCAAAACCGCTTCGCGGCGCCTCCAAGGGTTTCCATCGATCCGGGCCGGTCCGATGGATACTCGATTCCGTGGGACGTGATTGCGCTCCCGGGCGGCGAAATCCTCATTTCCGAACGGAGCGGGGCGTTGTGGCTAAGCCCGCCAGACGGGTCCCGACGCGCGGTTGCCGCAGACTTCGGCGACCTGTTTGCCAGCGGCGAGACCGGCTTGATGGGTCTGGCGCTCGATCCCGACTTCGCCGGCAACAGTCGCTTCTATACATGCCAGGGACATTCCAGCCCCCGAGAGATCCAAGTCATCGCATGGACGCTCGATACCGGGACCGGTGCGGCTACCCGTGTGGCTGATCCACTCGTTGGCGGCATCCCCATCGGCTCGGGTCGCCACGGCGGTTGCCAATTGGAGATTGAGACGTCGGGTCGGCTGATTGTTGGTACAGGCGATGCTGCGATCGGTTCACTTCCACAAGACCTCACCAGTCTCGGCGGCAAAACCCTTCGAGTGGACCGCTTCACTGGCGACGGGATCTCTATCAACCCGTTCAATGATTCGGCCAATGAAAACACGAGGAAAATTCTGAGCTTCGGCCACCGAAATGTCCAAGGGGTGGCTGTTCATCCGATCACCAGTGCCATTTGGACCGCCGAGCACGGCCCCACCCGTGATGACGAGATCAACCAGATTCGGCCCGGCGGGAACTACGGCTGGAATCCCGTCCCCGGCTACAACGAGTCGGTCCCGATGACCGATCTTCGAGAGTTCCCGACGGCCGTTCCCGCCGCCTGGGCCACCGGAGCGCCTACGCTCGCCCTGGCGGGGGCCACATTTCTCGCTGGGGAGCAGTGGGGTTCTTGGGAGAATGGGCTAGCGGTAACTTCTCTCAAAGACAGCAGCTTGAGGGTTCTCTTCTTCAATTCCGACGGTGCATACCGCGGCCAACAGGTGGTGATCCGAGGCGAGTATGGGCGTCTTCGTGCCGTGAGTGCTTCTCTTGACGGCAGCCTGCTCGTCACCACCAGTAACGGTGGGGGGCGCGATCAAGTGGTGCGGATCTCTCCCGGCTAAACCCGGCGGCGCCCTTTCGACGGCTCACCACTGGAAGATTGCGTTCTGTCTGCTGAAAGCGACATGCGGGCGTTCTGTCTGCTGGAGGCGACACTGGATGTAACCCCCAGCAGAAATTTCAGGGGATGTCCCGGACGAGGGCGATACGTACGTGGTCGGTGGCGGCATCGCCATAAAACTCGCCAGGGCTGGTGACGATGCCCAACTCCTCGGCGAGGGTTTCAGCAAACCCCCAAGCGTCTCCGTTGGGCGCAGGCGCCCAAAGATAGAAACCGCCAGCGGGCATGGCCACCTCAACACCCATTCGATCCCGCAGCAGCGCTTGCATTGTTTCCAGCCGCCGGTAATACCGTTGGCGCTGAGCTTCAACGTGCTCCTGATCGCCGAATGCCGCGATCGCGGCAGCCTGCACCGGGCCAGGGGGCATGAACCCCGCGTGTTTTCTGACCTCACTGATGTAGTGGATGAGGTCCTGATCACCGGCAAAGAAACCGCTGCGGACTCCGGCGAGATTGGAGCGCTTCGACAGGGAATGAACGGCAATAACCCCTTCGTTACCAGTCTCGAGGATGCTGCGAGGCGGACCGTTCCACGTGAACTCGATGTAGCACTCATCGGAAATCACCGGCACGCCATTGGCTCGTCCCCATTCCGCAGCCGCCGAGAGATCGTCAAGAGCTCCCGTGGGGTTGCCCGGCGAGTTGACCCATAGGCACAAGGCTCGGCTGGCGTCGGCGGGATCGATTGCCGAGAGATCGGTTTCAGAGTTCTTGTTAATCGGCACTGGCACGGCCCGACAGCCGGCAAGGGTGGCGCCCATCGCATACGACGGGTAACTGATCTGCGGGTACAGGACGGTGTCCAGATCGGGTGAGCGAAGTCTCAGCCAGTGCGGGAGACCAGCTACGAACTCCTTGGATCCGATGGTGGCGCGTATGTCACCGGCGTCGAGATCGGTTCCAACGAGACGGTTCAGCCAGGAGGCGGCGGCATCGCGAAATGCGACGCTACCGATTGAGGGGGGATAGCCCCGTTCGCTGTTGGACGACCCCAGTGCCGCAACCACGGCGTCGGGCGGAGCATCGGTAGGAGTGCCTATGGAGAGGTCAACGCCTCCGTTGGCATGGCGGGCCGCGATGGCCTTGATCCCATCAAGCCGATCATAGGGATAGGGCGGAGGAACGAAGCCCCCAACAGACCCGTGCGGAGGAACGAAGCCCCCAACAGACCCGTGCGGAGGAACGAAGCCCCCAGCAGAGGAGGCACTCGAGTCAGTCACTGACCACCCACTCCCCCAGCCGGGCGGCGGACTCCGGTGAAAGCCGGGCGGTGAAACGCATGCCATCTCCATCGTTTGATTCTGAGAGGACCTCCCCCTCGCGATGAACCGAGGCCATCACATCGCCGCGAGCGAAGGGGATCACCAGCTCATACAGCTCGGAGCCGGCTCGCAGCCGATCGCCGATGGCGATGAGAAGATCGTCGATGCCGGCGCCAGTCTTGGCGGAGATTCCGACGGAGCCCGGATTGAGGTCTACCATCCGCTTAACCTCTGGCGAGGCATCGAGCTTGTTGAAGACCAGGAGTTGCTCCACTTCACCGGCCCCGATGCTCTCCAATACTTCCCGCACCGCCATGATGTGGCCGTCCGGGTCCACCCCGGCTCCATCGACCACATGAACCAAAAGGTCGGCGCTGGAGGCAACTTCGAGCGTGGATTTGAACGCCTCGACCAACGTGTGGGGAAGCTTTTTGACGAACCCCACGGTGTCGGTGAGCAGGATCTGTTCGCCACCGGGAAGGCCGAATTTCCGAGTGGTGGGGTCTACGGTTGCGAACAGTTGGTCGGCCACCTTCACATCGGCACTGGTGAGGCGCTTTAACAGCGTGGATTTGCCAGCATTGGTGTACCCCACGATGGAGACCACCGAGTAGGGCGAGCGATGGCGAGCCTTGCGCTGGTTCTCCCGCCGGTCGCTGATGCTGCGTAGATCGCGTTCAAGTTTGTGGATACGGCGAACCAGGCGCCGTCGGTCGGTCTCGAGCTGCGTTTCGCCTGGCCCTCGGGTACCGATCCCGCCGCCTTGCTGACTGAATGCCTTCTTACCGCGCAGCCGGGGCAGGTTGTAGCGGAGCTGGGCCAGCTCCACCTGCGTCTTGCCCTCGCTGGAGGTGGCATGCTGGGCGAAAATGTCGAGGATTACAGCCGTGCGATCCAGCGCCGAACGACCCAGGATCTTTTCCAGATTGAACTGCTGAGCGGGAGTGAGTTCGTCATCGAAGACAACGGTGTCGGCATCGAACTCCAGAGCTTTGGTGAGGATCTCCTGAACCTTGCCCTTGCCAACGAACGTTGCCCGATCGGGACTGTCCCGGCGCTGCATGATCCGGGCGACCGAGTCCGCCCCGGCGGTGTCTACCAGCAGTTCGAGCTCGTCGAGCGAAGCTTCGGCTGCCAGAGGGTCACGGCCGCTGTGGGCCATGCCCACGACGATGATTCGTTCGCGGAAGGCGCGGTCGAGGAAACCGCCGCGGATCTCGCCGCCGTAATCGCCGAAGGCGCCGCGGTGCGTGAGATCATCATCGTCGAGATCGAAGTCCTCGGGGCCCTCGTCGTCGGGGTCGGAAAGCTGATCGTGAATCGATTCCGGCCGTTGGGCGGTGTCCCACCATGATCCCGGCACGGGGGCATACGTTTGATTCGGTTGCATTTTCGCCTGTGTCTTCGATACTCATCTCAGTCCGACACGTCGATCGTTGCGACGTAGGTGGTAGGGCCGGTGAGGAAGACCTCGTTTGGCGTTACCTCCACCTTGGCATCTCCACCCGGTTGACGCACGGTGATTTCTGGACCGGTTAGCCCCCATCGGTGTGTGGCCCACCCCGCGGCAGCTGCGCCCGATCCGCATGCTTCGGTGATCCCCGCGCCCCGCTCCCAGACATACAACGAGATGTGCTCAGGATCGTCAACCCGGATCAGATGAAGATTGATTCCAGCGTCGTAGCTGGTCTCGATCTCCGGACCGATTGCCAAAAGATCAATCATTTCGGGATCTTCGATCTCTACCACGAGGTGCGGATTGCCAATGTCTACCGTGCACTGGCGGATGGGTTCGAGGCCGAAGAGTTCCCATTTTCCGTACGGCTCAGGGCCATCCTTGGCCTGGCCCATGGACACCTTGGCGAAGTGAACCCCGCTCCTGCGGTCAGGCCAGATCTCCAGCTGCCGCATGCCGCCATCGGTTCGAATGTTGAGCGTGGTAATGGCGTTGGCGCCTTGCCGCAGCACAATCGCTTGAGCCATGCAGCGGATCCCGTTTCCGGAAATCTCGGCTCGACTGCCGTCGGCGTTCCACAGCGTCATGGACCAGAGTGAACCGTCTGAGGAGAGGGGCTCGGCCGCAATGAGACCGTCTGCGCCTACGCCCCTTCGCCGATCGCACCATGCCAGCGCATCAGTAGGGCTGAGCGTGCGAAGAGGTTCCACCGCTACCAGGAAGTCATTTCCGAGGCCGTGATGTTTGCTGAGAATTGTCATCTGCCATCAAGTCTATCTGCGATGGTTGGATCGACGAGGGCGAGGGCCTGCTCAACGAGGTCCGGTGCCGTAGCCTCCAACCAGTGGATACGCGGGTCACGCCGGAACCAGCGCTGCTGCCGGCGAGCAAAGCGGCGGGTGCGGGTTTTAGCAAGCTCAACCGCCTCGGCCTCGCTTGTGCGACCGGCGAGATGGCCCAGCAATTCCCGATATCCCAGCGAAGCGGCCGCTGTCCGAGAAAGCGGTTGCGGGAGTGACGCCACCTCCGCCAGAAAGCCCGTTGCCATCTGGGCATCAAAACGATCGCTGATCCGTTGATCCATCACCGTGCGATCAATCTCCAGACCGATCAATGTGAATCGGGTGGGCGGGAAGGCGTCCACACCTGGTCCGAAACTGGAAAACGGCGTGCCGCTTCCCAACGTCACCTCCAGTGCTCGGATAATCCGGCGGCGATTGGTTGGTTCCATCTTGGTGGCCGCCAGAGGATCGAGCTCAAGGAGTTGGGCATGTAGAGCGAAGGTGTCCGGGTTTTCCTCCAGACGCGCAGCCACCCCTGGAAACCGATCAGGTGTTGTGAAACTATCCACGATCGCCTGGACGTAGAGACCGGTTCCTCCAACGATGATGGGGATATCGCCTGCCTCCTCGATCGTCGAGATCGCCTTGGCCACCAAACGTTGGAACTCGCCCAAGGCGAAGTCGTCGGTGGGATCAACCACGTCCACTAGGTGATGCGGCACCGCAGCCTGTTCCTCGACGGAAGGTTTCGCCGTGCCGATGTCCATGCCCCGATACACGGCCTTGGCATCCGCCGAAATGATCTGGGCCGCCCCAATTCTCTGTGCCAATGAAAGGGCCAGCGCCGATTTGCCAGAGGCCGTTGGCCCGAGGACCACCAGTGGTGACGGACTCATGAAGCGTTCGGCATCCAGCCCAATAGATACGTAGCGATCACATAGCGATCCAGGAGCACGAGGCTGGGATCGGATCCGTACGCCTCGTAAAAGCCGAAGACAGCCTCGGCTCCGAGCGTGGTGTGAATGCTGTGATGTAGCACCGCCAGATCGAGATGGCGGTCAGAAACGAGCCCATACCCTCCGCCACCGATCCCCGAGACTTCCCCATCGGCCAACAGGACTCGGTCCAATGTAAGGCGCCCCACCACGCAGGTGGGACCACCGGCCGATGCCTCATCGCCCGGCGATTGCTCGAAGAGTTCGCTCAGCTCCTTCGCCGAATAGCGATCGTACGGCTCGGGCATGGAACTGGTGGAGATCAGGCCCGCCTCCAGCCGGTCCCGAATAGCATCGAGCACATTGAACCGGGGCGTATCTACCGGGATCGGGGCGGCGTGAATCCGGGCCACTCCGCGCCCCAGGGCGGCGGGAAGGCCGGGCAGGTCTCCATGAAGATCGGGGCGGTCCGCCGGAACGCCGGCGGAGGAAGTGGCGAAAACAGCTGCGATCGCTGCAGCGACTAACGGATCGAACTCCACAGGGAAAGGGTATGAGGTTCCCTGGGCATCTGGCCCCCAGTCCTCAGCTACTGCGCCGACCGTGGTCTGAGGGAGCGCTACCCGTGGGCCTGGGAAACCAACGCCATCATGGTGCAGGCGACCGCAACCGGGTTTACTACCTGGTGGAGGTGTTCCCCTTCCATGCGGGCCACCGACCAACCCTGCTGGCGGGCTTCGTCCATGCTGGGCGCATACATGTCGCCCATTGCGAGGAAGGCCAGTCGGACGTCATCGGGTAGCCGAGGGGCCGGGATTTTCTGGTCGAACAGTGCCCGAGGAATTGGGCGGGCCTCTCCGAAGACTCGTTCTCGGTCCACGGCATTGGGCAGCATGTCCTCCATGAGCGATCCCCACCAGCGGTGCCATGGCGGGACGTGGTCATCGGGCCGGGTGAGGTCGTCCAAGAGGTGGCCGAGGGGTGGATCGAGGTCGGTGGCGGACAGGCCGTCCTCCGGAACTCGCCCATTGACCAAAAGGACGGTGGTGACGTGGTGCCCACGGGCGATCGCCTCCTCCGCCACCATCAACAACCGGGGACAAGCCGACGAGTGCCCTGCGATCACCAGCGCCGGTGTTGCTCGCTCCAGCGATTCCTGCGGTGACGCTGGCGGCGGAATGGCGCTGAGAACATCTTCGAGCCACGGCGTCACAAAGTCCTCCACCTCTCTAGGTAGAGGACGCGGTGCGGCCACGAAGGGATCCTGGCGAAGAGTACGCAGCACACTGGACACTCCGGCCCACGATTCTGGCCCGAGGAGCATGCTAGGTATCAACAACCATCGACGGCGAGGAACGACGCAGGATGTTCTCCTCTCGTTTCCAGCCATAAGCCGAGAGTAGTGAAGGCGGTCAAACCAACCAAAATGAGGAGCCCCCCTTCCGTGAGCCAGTCGGTCGGTAGACACGCGTCCATGCCGAGGCCCGTCGTAATAGCCTTCGAGGGTGAGCGACATTTCCCCCGATCAGGCCCTCCGTTCTGACATTCGCCGACTGGGTAGCCAGTTAGGGCAGTCAATTATTCGACAGGAAGGTCAGGCGTTCTTCGAGTTGGTGGAGCGGGTTCGGACCCTCTCGCGCGCGTTGCGACGTGATGGCGATGCGGCGGCAGGAGAGGCCCTCGCCGAAACGCTGGCGGCGGCGGACCTGATCGACTCGATGAAGCTCGTAAGAGCGTTCACCACCTACTTTCATTTGGCCAATGTTGCCGAGCAGGTGCACCGGATCGAGGACCTGAACCTAAAGAAGGCCAATGCGGGACGGATCTCCGACACGGTCCCCCGCCTCCTGGCTATGGGTTTCAGCGGTTTCGACATCGTTGAGGGGCTGCAACGATCCTCGCTCCAGCCGGTGTTCACCGCACACCCCACCGAAGCTTCCCGCCGTTCGATTCTGGACAAACTGGCCGAGATCGCTCGACTAGTGGAAGAACGGGGCCTCGAGCGATGCACCACCTGGGAAGAACGACGGATCGACCGGCGTATCGACGAACTGATCGATGGCATGTGGCAGACCGACGAGATCCGTCGCGAGAAACCGCTTCCGCTAGACGAAGCTCGGACGCTGCTCTACTACGTGGAACAAGTGGTTCGCAAAAGCCTTCCTGGTGTGTGGGAAGACCTCAATCTGGCGCTCGATGCGGTAGGTCAGTCACTCGATCCCGGTGTGGCTCCAATCGTTTTCGGTTCTTGGGTGGGCGGTGACCGGGACGGCAACCCAAACGTCACTCCCGAGACTACGCGAGAGGTCGTGGCGCTTCAGAAGACACGCGCCTTGCGTATTCTGATCGACGAACTGGAGGGTTTACGGGCCGAACTCTCTCCAACAGAAGTAATCCGACCGGCCAGCAAGGAGTTGATGGACGCCGTCCACAACGACGTACGGGACTTCCCCGATATCCACGCCAGGGTTGGCCGGATCAACGACGGAGAGTGGTACCGGCTGCGCCTCGCCGTGATGATTCAGCGCCTTCAGGAAGCGGCCCGCAACCCGGTTGGGCTTCGTCGCTATCAGCGTCCCGAAGAGTTGGCCGCCGACCTGGAGGTCATGGACCGGTCCCTGCGAGACCACGATGGAGCCCTCCTGGCCGCTGGTCGGCTGGCAAGGGTTCGACGCCTGGTATCCACGATCGGTTTCCATCTCGCAATTCTCGATATTCGTGAACACACCCGGCGCCACCACGAATCCTTGGGACGACTGTTCGCCGCCGCGGGGACCACGTACCCGACCGACCGACCGGGCCGAACCGCACTACTCACCGCAGAGATGAACTCCCGCCGGCCCCTCTCCCCTCCCGGCACCCCCCTGGCACAACGAGATGCGCTGGAATTGTTCCGGACCCTTAGGGAGCTAATGGATGAAAACGGCGATCAGCTGGTCAGCAGCTACATCATCTCCATGACCGAAGGAGTGGACGACGTTTTGGCTCCGGTGCTGTTGGCCAGAGAGGTCGGTTTGATCGATCTTTCCGCTGGGGTGGCCCGCTTGGGTTTCGTACCACTCTTCGAAACGATCGAGGATCTACGAAAAATCAGTGAGACGCTGGACCAACTATTGCGCATCCCCTCGTACCGGCGGATCGTAGAACTGCGGGGCGGAGTGCAGGAAGTCATGGTTGGATACTCGGACTCCAACAAGGACGGCGGTATCACCACCAGCCAGTGGGAGATCCACAAGGCCTTACGTGCAATTCGCACCGTGTCCCAGCATCACAATATTCGCATTCGCGTATTCCATGGCCGAGGTGGCTCCGTTGGTCGGGGTGGGGGACCTACCAACGAGGCCATCCTCAGTCAACCTTCGGGGGTGGTGGACGGTGAACTGAAGATCACCGAACAAGGGGAGGTGATCGCCGACAAGTACGGCCAACCCGAGATCGCTCACCGCAACCTCGACCTTGCACTGGCAGCCGTCCTTGAAGCCACGGTCGCCCACCGGACATCCCGCCACGACCCCAATCGCCTCGAGGCATGGTCAGACGTGATGGAAGAGATGTCCACCCAAGCCTTCGCCGCATACCGAGCGTTCGTGCAAGACCCGTCGCTGCCCATCTACTTCCAGACCTCAACTCCCGTGGAGGAGCTTGGTGCCCTGAACATTGGGTCACGGCCGGCCCGACGGTCGGGTGCCGGCAGCAGCATCGATGACCTTCGCGCCATCCCCTGGGTGTTTGGCTGGACCCAGAGCCGACAGATCATTCCGGGCTGGTTCGGGGTCGGCGCCGGCCTCGCCGCTGTGAATGCTGCCGGCCATGGGGAAACCCTTCAAGAGATGTTCACCGAGTGGAAATTCTTTCAAACCTTCCTCAGCAATGTAGAGATGACGCTGGCGAAGACCGACTTGGGGATCTCGAAGCGGTACGTGGACACGCTGGTTGACCACCAGCATCGACACCTGTTTGACGTGGTGAGAGCCGAACATGCCCGCACGGTGGAGCAGATCACCTCGCTCACCGGACGGAAACTGCTGGGGAACCTCCCCGTGTTGGACCGGACCCTCCAGACCCGCGCGGTCTACTTGGATCCGTTGCACGTGCTCCAAGTGGACCTTCTTCATCGCAGCCGGGCACTGGCCTCGGCCGAGTCGCTGGCCGTCGGGGGTGAGGGTATGGATCCCGACGTACGTCGAGCCCTGCTCCTCACCGTGAACGGTGTTGCCGCCGGCATGCGAAACACCGGCTAAATCTGGAACGGGCTATCTGCAGTCAGCCACGCCCAGGCACCGTTGACTGCGGAAAGCGCCGAAGGGCGTCAGCGCCGAGCGCCGAATTCCTTTTGCAGCGCTTCGGTGGCTTCACCCTCAATTTTTCCCGAAGCGAGAGCGATGATCGGGCTGGCGAGACTTAGCCAGCCCTTGCCCCGTACCTCGATCTGAATCTCAATATCGGTTCCGGTGCCGTTGCCGGCAAGAAGCGCCGCTGTACCGGAACTCCTGAACTGGGGACCCTCCACACGAATGCGCCAAACATCGTTCCGAGCCTCGGCGACGTCGGCGATGACATCTTGTGACGTGGTGAACATCTTGACGAACTCCGACGGATCTTTCGCCGCCTTCTTCATTTGACGCTGAACCAATTTGAGTTCGGCGGCGACGGGAACCACAAAATGGACCGAGCTCACAGAACCCTTATCCGGGTCCGGTGCGTCGCCCGGGCGGTGATCTCCACCAGCTCACCCACTAGATATGACGTATGCCCTTCGCTGACCTTCACCGTGGCATAACTCCCTACTCGCAAGGGTCCATCGGGTTTTGGAAAATGAACCAGCTTGTTCTGTCCCGTGCGGCCAGTGAGCCGACTGGGGTCGGTCTTCGATGGCCCTTCCACGATGACTTCGTCGATCATTCCCACGCGGGCCTGGTTGTGGGCCAGGGCGTTTCGTTCAATCACGGTCCGCAGACGCGCATACCGTTCTTTGACCTCTTCAGGATCACAGAAGAGTTCGCCGAGCTTGGCAGCCTCGGTCCCGGGCCTAGGTGAGTAGACGAACGTGAAAGCGTGGTCGAACCGAGCTTCGGCAGCAACTGCCATTGTGGCCTGGAAATCCGCTTCGGTTTCGCCGGGAAAACCCACGATGATGTCCGTGGTGACGGCAAGGTCAGGGATCGTTGCGCGCGCCTGGGCCAACTTCTCCAGGTACCGCTGAGCGGTGTAGCCACGGTGCATTGCCTTGAGAACCGAGTTGGATCCCGACTGAAGCGGAAAGTGCAAATGCGGCATTACCGCAGGTGCCTCCGCCATGGCAACGAAGACGTCGGTTGTCATGTCTTTGGGGTGCGGTGAGGTATAGCGAACCCGACGAATTCCCTCTACTGCAGCAACGGAGCGCAGCAGTTTGGCGAAGGCGGGACGCAGCCTGACGTTGGAGTCACCGGCATGGCGCGCTTTGAGCGCAAGGTCTCTCCCGTAACTGTTCACATTCTGCCCGAGCAGCGTCACCTCGGAGACTCCCGCGAGCGCAAGGCGTTCTGCCTCAGCCACGATCTCCTCGGCCGGTCGGCTGATCTCCTCGCCGCGCACCGATGGAACGATGCAGAAGGCGCAGGAGTTGTCACACCCGACCTGAATGGTGAGCCACGCCTTGTAGTCCAGTTCCGGTTTGGCAGGTAATGCCGAGGCAAAGGCTTCGTCGGGATCGGCGGCTTCCCAAATCTCGGTGACCGGACCACTGGTTCGTGCTTGGCTGAGAAGCTCGCTTGCTCGGTGGACATTGTGGGTGCCGAAGACCACGTCGACATGACCGGCCTTCTGCCGAATCATCTCCTTGTCCTTCTGGGCCAGACAACCACCCACCATGATCTGAAGATTCGGGTTTTGGTCTTTCAGGGCCTTCATGTTGCCGAGGGCTCCGTACAGCTTGTTGTCAGCATTTTCCCTGATGCAGCAGGTATTCAGGACGATGACGTCGGCGTTCGATCGATCGGTGGTTGGTTCGTAACCGTCGGATTCGAGGAGCCCAGCGATGCGTTCGGAATCGTGCTCATTCATCTGGCAGCCAAATGTCTGCATCACGTACCGTTTGGACATCCCGACCAGTGTAGTTAGCGGTCACACGTCCCGTTGCTAGACGCAGCGGCCATAGTGGCCCTGATGGATCATGTGATCACCAGTTATGCCGGGTGCCTTGCAGTGATGCGTGACCCGGCGACCTTCACGGTGGACGACCCCCGTTTCAGCACCGGCCAGATCGTGGGCGAGTCCATGCTGTCAACCGATGGGGACCGGCACCGAACACACCGGGAACCGTGGGCTCGATTTCTGACCAGCGGTGCGAACCGGGCCCATGCCGAGACAGTGGTTCACCGGGTTTGTGACGACTTGGTTAGCGATCTGGCACGGTCTGCCGCTCGGGCCGCCACCGATCTCCGTACCACCCTCACCGGTCCTCTAGCGGTTGGCGTGATGACCGAACTGCTGGGCCTCGCCGTAGAGCCGGCCACATTGCTGGCCTGGTATCGAGACATCGTTGCAGGAGTTGACGCGGTCAGCGCCGGCGAGTCGCCTCCGGCGGAGGCGACCAAGGCGATGCAAGAGCTCGAACGCACAGTGTCAGCTGCAAGCTTGCCGATCCCCCACCAGGACCATGCAGCGCTTGCCTCCAACGCTGCGGTGGTCCTGTTCGGCGGGATCGAAACGGTTGATGGGTCGATCGCCAATCTCTTCTGGCACCTTCTCAACAACCCTCCGGCATATCGCCGTTGTCTCACCGATCCGCAGCTCGTCCCGTCCGCTATCGAGGAATCCTTCCGACTTGAACCGGCCGCCAGCCGGGTGGACCGCTACGCAACCGAGACGACAACCGTGGAGGGCACCGAGATAGTCGAGGGATCGCTAGTTATCGTCTCGCTTCGCGACGGAAATCGGGATCCGCTCGTCTTCGCCAACCCGGACAAGTTCGATATTGACCGGCCGGAGCGTGGCCACCACCTCACCTTCGCCCGCGGTCCGCACGCCTGCATCGGGTCCCACATTGCCCGGCTCGAGGCGGCAACGGCCTTTACGGCTGTGGCGGAACACCTGGGCGAGCTGACGCTCCTAGATTCAGATGGACCAGAGGGCGAAATCTTCAGAAAACCAGCCGAGCTGGTGGTCTCGTGGGGCCGTGAAGGCTAGTACCCGACACTGCCAACGTGGGCGGCGACCTCTGGTGCCTCAATGGCATTGGAAAACGCCATGAGCATGCGACCCACCGAACGGGCGCCGGCCGAGATGGCCGGACCGATGAACAGGGCGACGGCGAACGTGCCAACACCAAACTGAGACCCCAACGACAGGCCCAAGACGATCCAGGTGATCTCTTGGTAGAGCCGGACCTTCTTGGGCAGCAGGCCAGTGTGATCGGAAATGGCCAGGCTCAGGGCCTCGTGCGTCCCGATCCCGAGACGGGCGTGCATTAGGCAACCGATGCCGATGCCAATTGCCCAAAGCCCGAACGAGAAGTGCAGAATCCGAGCCAACACTCCCCCCTCGAATTGCAGGTACGGCAGGAGCAGGTCGATGAGCGGTCCAATCATCGCCACGTTGGCGAGCGTTCCGATCCTGGGTGCTCGCCCCATCAACGTAGCCACGAGAGCGAGGGTGCCGGACATCATCAGTGCTGAAGTACCGAAGCTCCAGCCGCTACGCACCGAGATGCCGCTGACGATCATGTCGCCAGGCCCGAGGCCCAGCCCCGCCGTCAGCTGGGCTGCCACACCGAGAGCGATGAAGAACGAGGCGAGAGGAATCAGTCCAACTCGGACGACGAAGGGCTGCGAGCGGATGCCTCTGGCCGATGCCATCCGGGCGTACTCGGCCGGCCGAGCTGAGATGCGAGAGAGGGTGGTGAACTGCGAAAGCAGACTCACCAGCAGGCGGCGAAGAATCGGCACCACCGTCGACTTCTGATTCTTGATGCCGAGGCGGACATCGAAGAGGTAGTCCAAGACATCTCGTCTGGTGTTGGACAGGATGCGGGCGTCCAACGATTGGTTGGTCAACCGCTCGGGCCGGTTCACCAAATCAGCATCGTGCAAGAGGTTCTGGCGCGAAGAATCGGTTGGGCGCGCTCGATCGGTTTTTAAAGAGAGGGACATGGTGGAAAGACGTAACTGTTTGTCTCGCGAGCGAGAAGGGGAACCTGAGATCGTACGACACCACATCGACAATCAAACGTCAGAAGTTGACCGATGTGTCCAGAGGCACGCAGGGAAAACTCCCCAGTGAGCGTGGCTCAGCGAAGGACGTCGGGCGTGGCCACCATGACTTGGCGTTTCGCCCGCACCAATGAACCCGGGATGCTGGGGTCACCGGCCAACAGCTTCTTCACTGGTTCGGCCTTGTTGGGTCCAGACACAAGCCAGAGAACGAAGCCGGCCCGGCTGAGCGTTGGTTCTGTGAGCGTCAGCCGATGCGTCCCGTTGTAGAGCTGGGTGCGGGCGATTACGTGGCGTCGCTCCTCCAGCACCGGGTCACCGGGAACCAGTGACGCCGTATGACCGTCGTCGCCGAGACCCAAGTGAACGACGTCGATGACGGGCGGGGTGCCGGCGTCTTCTTGGAGATCCTCTACGAATGCTCGCAGAGCTTTGGGGTCATCGGAGGCCGAGACGGGAAGTGGAAGCCACCGAGCATCTAGGTCGCCGAAGCTGGCGATTTGGTCGGTGAGGTTTCGCTCCTCTGAACCTTCCGGGACCTCGCGTTCGTCTACTTGGAGGATGGTGATGCGGTCCCACGCCAGGTTTCGTTTGGTCAGCTCCTGGAAATATGGCTTGGGAGATCGGCCGCCGCTCACGGCCAACGTGGCCCGACTGCGCTGGTACAGCGCCAGAGATAATTCGGCTGCGGTGATGTCTGCCGCTCGGGACGCCCACCTGGCCTGCTCAACTTCTTCGACGACGATGTGCGGGGCGGAGTCCTTGGGTGCTGACACCATGTCAGTCTGGCCCATGATTACCCTCGTCCAACCGCAGGCCACCAAGCTGCGGCTCCGGCGAGTGCGGCATCGTCGCCTAAAGCGGCGACCGTGATCTCGATTGAGGCGGAGGCCTCGGGCCCGTGAGCAGCGAGAACTCGATGAACGATCGGCCTGATCAGGTCGATGTTGCGTCCGAGTCCGCCCCCGATTACCACTACCTCGGGCAATACGAGCCAAGACAAATTGGTGATTCCCAGCGCGGCCGCCCCGATCACCCGATCGAAAACCTCGGCCGCACGGGGATTCCCCGCACGAACGAGCTCGACGAACTCTCGACCCTGTTCGGCAAAGCCTGCCCGTCGGGCTTGCCGGTTCATGGCGGTCCCGGATCCCAGTTCTTCCACCGTGCACGGCTCACCCCGGCTTGCGGCCGTCGCATCGATCACCGTATGTCCGATCTCGCCACCAGAGAGTCGGCCCCGCACCAGGGTTCCGCCCACCACGATGCCGGCGCCGATGCCGGTGCTGATGGTGAAGTACACGACATCGCGCCGGCCTCGACCGGCGCCAAAAGCGGCCTCGCCCACCGCGGCGAGATCGGCATCATTGGCGAAGGAGACCTCATAACCGCAGCGTTGTTCGAACCATTGCTCAGTGAGCGAATGAATCCATGGCTGAGGGATATTCGGCGCCTGAGCGAGGCTCTCATCCTCATGGTTGACAACGCCCGGCAATCCAATCACGGCCCGGCCCGGAGTGAGCAGACCCATCACTTCGGACATCATTTCCAGGATGATCGTGGGCTCGGGATGGTGATGTGGCGTTGGCCGCTGGATGCGATCCTCGATCGTCCCGTCGGCCGCAACCCGAGCCGCCCGGACATTCGTGCCGCCGAGGTCGATGGCGACGGTGTGGCCGAAGGCCTCGGTCATCCCAGCTCCGAAGCCGGTGCACCGTAGCGATACGGCTCTACCGGGGGTGGCGCATCCAGAATTGGTTGAACA
>RCMY010001212.1_pt1 | contig 24646 bp, 21 predicted proteins | sample 2041341 | NCBI WGS metagenome assembly RCMY01 (sample SAMN09708234, study PRJNA481090) | Marine sediment metagenome, whole genome shotgun sequencing project.
CTCCCGACCACCCCACTCCCGACCACCCCGAGGAATGCGCCATGAGTCATCCGCCGGCAACCGGGATCTTCTGCAACCGTACGCTCAACCTTCGCTCGGTCAAGGTGATCGGGTACGACATGGACTACACGTTGGTCCACTATCGGGTGGAAGAGTGGGAACGGAGTGCGTTCGAGCACGCCCGATCTCGGCTGGCCGAACGCGGCTGGCCGGTCGAACACCTCCAATTCGTGCCTGATCACTTCACCCTCGGCCTTGTCTTCGACCTGGCGACGGGCAATCTCGTCAAGTCGACTCGTTTCGGGTACGTCGTCCGGGCTCTGCACGGAACCCAACTGCTCGACTTCGAAGCGCAACGTCACGCCTACGCCGAGACAGTGGTCGAACTGTCCTCCGAGCGGTTCGAGTTCATGAACACCATGTTCGAACTGAGCCGCGCTGCGCTGTGGACCCAACTCGTCGACGAATTCGATGCCGGTCGGCTGCCCGGGCACATGAACTACCACGACCTCTACTGGCAGATCGACGATGCGCTCGGGCGAGCCCACGCCGAGGGCATGCTCAAAGCCGAAATCCTTGCTGATCCCGAGCGGTTCATCGATCCGAACCCCGACATCGTCCCAACGCTCGCCGATCAGCGGTTGGCAGGCAAGAAGATCGTCCTCATCACCAACTCCGACTGGGCCTACACGAGGGCAACGATGGCTCGCGCCATCGACCCGTATTGCGCGCCGGGATCCACCTGGCGAGATCTGTTCGATCTCGTCATCGTCTCTGCCGCGAAGCCTCGCTTCTTCGCTGACCGCGATCCGATCTATCGCGTGGTCGACGAAGAGCGATCCCTGTTGCAACCCCACTTCGGACCGTTGATCAAGGGCGAGGTCTACTTCGGTGGTCACGCTCGACTTGTCGAGGAATGGTCGGGCCTGTCGGCGGCACAAATGCTCTACGTCGGCGACCACCTGTTTGGCGACGTCCACGTGACCAAGGACATCCTGCGATGGCGGACCGCGCTGATCTCTCGGGAGCTCGAAGCCGAGGTCGACGATGCCATCGCGTTCGAGGCCGACGAGCGGAAGCTGATCGAACTGATGGCGAAGAAGGTTGCCGTCGAGCATCACCAGGCGACATTGCGAATGGAACGACGCCGAGCGATGGTGAGTGGGGAACCGATCGTCGAGATCGAGCGGGCGCTCGCCGTTGCCAGCGCCGATGTGTTTCGCTGCGACGCCGAGGTCGCCCCGCTTGCCCAGGCAGCCGCCCGGCTGGGCAACCCGAACTGGGGCCCGCTCATGCGTGCCGGCAACGACAAAAGCCTCTTCGCCCGCCAGGTCGAACGCTACGCCGACGTTTACCTGTCTCGGGTGTCGAACTTCCTCTACGCCACGCCGTACGCGTATCTTCGAGCGGCACGGGGATCGCTTCCCCACGATGCCAGCCCACTGTTCGATGACGGTGGGCTCGACAACGGTGCCGGCGAGTCGGGCGAGTCGGACGCGTGACCTCAGACGGTCCATCCACGGTCGATGTTCTCTTGGCCGACGCCGATGTTCTCATCGTTGTCGGTCCCGGGGGCGTCGGTAAGACGACCTTGGCCGCAGCCTTGGCGGCTCGAGCCGCCCTGCGCCACGGACGGCGGGCGCTGGTGGTCACCGTCGATCCGGCTCGACGGCTCGCTGACGCCCTCGGTGTTGGCTCGATTGCCGAAGAACCAATGCCGGTCGACCTCGGTCCCGATGCAGTCGGCGCGATGTGGGCGGTGATGGTCGACATGGAGCAGAGTTGGGATCGACTGGTTCGCAGGCACGCCCCCGACACCGCCACCCGTGACGGGCTCTTCGACAACCAGCTCTACCAGACGCTCACGACGCAGTTCGTCCAGAGTCACGACTACATCGCACTCGATCGTCTCGTCGATCTCGCTGATCAAGACGACTACGACCTCGTGGTCATCGACACGCCACCATCGGTCCATGCACTCGACGTGCTCGACGCGCCCGATCGAATGCTCGACTTCTTCGGTAGTCGGCTGCTCACCTGGTTGACCGCGCCGTACCGGACCCGCCTGGTACGACTGGCGGCCAAACCGTTCCTGGCCATCGCCGAGCGACTACTCGGTGGGCCCTTTCTCGCACAGATCGCCGAGTTCTTCTGGCTGTTCTCGAGCCTGCAACCAGGTTTCGCTCGGCGAGCGCGCCAGGTCAAGAAGCGACTGTCGGACCCATCCACAGGGTATGTGGTGGTGCAGACGCCAGAGGCGGTGCCGCGTCAACGGGGGCTCGAGCTGGCAGCCGAGTTGCGGGACCGAAATCATCCGCCTGCCATCACCTTGGTGAATCGTGCCCTGGATCCGGCAATCCAGACACTGAGCGACGACGACATCGCCGGCGTCAAGAGTCGAACACTTCGTTCCGCCATCGGCGAATTGCGGACCAGCGCGGTTGCCGAGGCAACGGCTCCCGAGACGGTCGGTCCCTCTCACCAGATTCTGTGGACCGGCGGCGAGCTGCTGCATTCAGCGGAGTTGGCTGCCCTCTTCGACTGACACGATCCCGGTCAGCGTCAACTCAGGTCAGCCTCAACTCAGGTCGTCGGCATCGAGGATGGAGACGTCGATCAGCATCGAGACGAACGCGTCGAGAAATCCGGGGAACTGCTTGTGGCCGGGGTCGGGGCTACCGCCCATCAGGAGCGGACGTTGCAGCAGCCCCACGAGTGCTGTCACCGTCGATCCCTGATGCAGTTGATTCTCGGGCATCGACGGCCAGATCACGGTATCGACGTCGATGCTCGCGATCTCGGCATCGCTCACCCCTCGAATGGTCGCACCGGCTAGCAACGCATCACTGGCGCCGGCGGGGCCGAGCTCGTCGATCTGGGTGCGAGCGAGGGTGTCGCTGACGATCTCGGCGGCCGTGGCCGGCCAAGCCAAAACGAGGCGGGCCACGAGGTCGGGCCGATCGATCGCCAAACGCAGGGCCGCCGAGCAACCGTTCGATGCGGCGACGACTGCGGCTTGGCTCCAGCCGTTGGCTTGGACGATGTCGGCCAGTGCGCTGGCTTCCTCGTTCCAGCTGGCAGGCGCATCGGGGCGATTCTCTGCTGCATGGGAAACGCGGTGGTGGTCGAGCGCCGGGGTCACCCCGCTCGCTGTCCAGAACATGACCGCGGTCATGTCGTCATAGAGGCCACCGTGCACGAGGAGGAGGGGAAGACGTTCGATTGGGGGCAGTTCGCTCACGCCTGCGACGGTACTCCCGGCACCGCTCACTCAACCCTTACCCCCGAGCGCCTACCCTTGAACACTGTGGCCAGCCTCAGTGATCTCGCCCGACAGCACACCAGCCTCGGACCCGATGAACGAACCCACCTTCGTCGACTGGTCGCGTCGTGGGGGCTCCTCGCCGACCTGAGCTTCACCGACCTTCTGCTCTTCAGTGCGGCCGAAGGGGCTGCGGAGCGTTTCGTGATCCTCGGCCAGATTCGGCCCACGACGGCGCAAACGCTCTACCGCGACGACCTCGTCGGACGCTTCATCTCCGCTGAACATCGGCCGCTCGTTGCCAACGCGATCTTGACCGGTGAAGTTGTCGAGGGCGAGATCGACCTTCCACTCGCCGGACGGCGGGCGTCGGTCCAGGCGGTCCCCGTCATGTATCACGGACATCCCGTCGCCGTACTCACCAGCGAGACGCCGCGGCTCGGTGCTCGCATGCCCGGCGAACTGGAACACACCTACCTCGGCGTCTTCCAAAAGTTCGTCGCCATGATCCAGGCCGGCGAGTTCCCTTTCGCGTACGAAGATGCCGAAACCGAGCAATCACCACGAGTTGGCGATGGCGTGATCGTCTTGGACGAGCGCGGTGTCATCGTCTTCACCTCTCCAAACGCCGTTTCGGCGCTACACCGCATTGGATTCCACGCCAATGCCATCGGGCGCGAACTCGAAGATGTCGGATTCAAAGCCGATGCCTTGCGTACGGCCTTCCGTTTGCGGGTGCCGGTCACCGAAGATATCGAGCGTGCGCCGTCGGTGTCGATGGTGGCACGGGTCCTCCCGCTCGTCGATCACGATGCCGTCGATGGTGCCATCGTGCTGATCCGAGACGTGTCGGAGCTGCGGCGCCAGGAACGACTGCTGGTATCGATGGACGCCACCATCAGAGAGATCCACCACCGCGTGAAGAACAACCTGCAGACGGTCTCGTCGCTGCTGCGGCTCCAGGGCCGGCGTATGGAGTCACTCGAGGCGAAGGCAGCGATCGAAGAATCGGTTCGTCGTATTCGATCGATCGCGCTCGTCCACGAAATCCTTGCCCGCAAGGGCGGTGACGACGTCGAGTTCGGCGAGGTCGTGCGTCCAATCGTGTCGATGGTCGAGCAGGCGTTGGTCGCCCCAGACCGGCCCGTCAGTTTTCGGGTCGTCGGCGCGGGCCCGACCCTCCCGGCCAGCACGGCCAGCTCACTGGCGGTGATCCTGACCGAACTGTTGCAGAACGCGGTCGAGCACGGCTATCCGCCAGGAACCGAAGGTGGCACCGTCGTTGTCGAACTGGAGACGGGTTCGAACGAACTGGTGGTCCGGGTGCACGATGACGGCGTTGGCCTGACACCAGATTTCGACCTGGAGCGTCAGAACGGGCTTGGACTCACCATCGTGCGCACGCTTGCCTCCGGCGAATTGCACGGTGACGTCACCATCCAGCCTGCGTACGGAGGAGGGAAAGGGGCAGTAGCCCAACTGAAAGTGAAGCTCTCAGAAACACTCTGAGTGAATCGTACGACGTAGAGAGCGGTCGCAGCGATCCTCGCCGTCTAGAGACGGCTGCGGCGCCGAGCCAGATAGGTCCGACGAAGGTGGCGACGCTCTTCTTCCGACGTGCCGCCCCACACTCCAGAGTCTTGGTTGCTGCGGAGTGCGAACTCGAGGCATTGCAACTGTGCGGCGCAACCGAGGCAGACTTCTTTCGCCTCTTCGATCTGTGTGATCGCAAGCCCCGTGGTTCCGACCGGGAAAAACAGGTCGGGATCGGTGTCTCGGCACGAGGCGAGGTCTCGCCAGCTCGTGTCGAGCGGAGCGTCTGGTCGCTCGGCAACCTTGCGGGCAACTCGATCACCCATGGTGAGTTCGGTCGTGCGGGCATCCCAGGTTTCGGCAATGGCCATAAATCGCTCCTCCAGGGCTGCATCCAACCTCGTCGTCGGACGCTCTTGGCACCGTAGTCAATACTTTGAAGCTCGTAAAGAGTTTGTTAACGAGTATTTCCCATGCAGGGCGATGGTCGGGCTTCTGGTGTGATGCCGATTGATGGGCCAAGATGTCTCGGTGGATCCCGAACCCGGTACCGAACGACGCGATTCGCCAACGCGTGATGCGCCGGCGAGTCAGCGTGTTGGCCCGATGAAGGTGCTTGGCCATCGCGGCGCATCGCTGCGCCATCCCGAAAACACGCTTGCGGCGTTCGCAGCGTGCGCCGAACTCGGTGCCGACGGGTTCGAACTCGACGTCCGTCGTTCGGCCGATGATGTCTTGGTCGTTGTACACGACGCCGTGCTGGCCGATGGCCGCGTGGTGCGCGAAGTGATGGCCTCGGACCTGCCGGACACGATCCCACTGCTCGCCGACGCGCTCGAGTCGAACGCGGAACAGTTCATCAACATCGAGATCAAGAACCATCCGTCGGATCCAGATTACGACGCCGAGTTCGGGATCTCGATTGCCGTCGCCGGTTTGGTCTTGGCCTTCTCGGCAACACACCGTGTCATCGTCTCGTCGTTCGACATGTCGACCATCTTGCGCATCCGTCAGGCCGACCCGGCGATACCCATTGGATGGCTCACCTTTGGGCAGGCGGACCCTCGCCAGATCATCGCTCGGGCCGAAGCGCACGAGTTGGCCGCGATCCATCCCCACGATCTCCTCGTCGACCAAGCCTTCGTCGATCGAGCCCACGCTGCCGGCATGGCGGTCTACACGTGGACCGTGGATGATCCCGACCGGATTCGCGAGCTCGACCGCTTCGGTGTCGACGGTGTCATCACCAACGACCCGACGACCGCACTGGACGCTCTCGGCCGCTGACCTCCTGCAACCTCGACGAAGCCGGTCTCTATGAACCGAGTGGAACGACGAACCTGACCGCACCCGGGCGATTGTCGAGGCGCAGGCTCGTCACCGGCGGCATCGGCTCGCCATCGAGCTGATAGATGAACGGCTGTGCCGAGGTGATGTAGGCGCCATGCACTCCGGACCAGTGGGCGAACGGCCCACGGTTCGGCAAGCCGTCACTCGGCTCGCCGTCGTTGCATCTGCCGCCCTTCGTCTTGCGGCCCCTCGCGTTGCGGAGGGTGGCACTGATACCCGGTAGCACCTTGGAGAGTGAGAGTGACGTGGTGGCAACGATCGACAGGGGTTGGTCGAGCCCCGCCTCGGGGGCCAGACCGATCGGCGTGTTGCCGAGAAAGGTGTAGGGGTTGACGTTGAGAGCCACGGCCATCTTTGCGTCGCTCAGGAGGCGGCCGTCGTCGGTGCGGACGGACAAGCTCAAATGCCGCTGATGGTCCGATCCAAGTGTCGCGATTGCGCTCACGATGAACCACGGGTGGCCCGCGTACTTCTTCAACGGTGATCGACGTTCCACTCGAGCGACGACAGCCGCATCGAAGCCAGCACCAACGTGGAAGACGAAGGCCCGATCATTGGCCATCCCGACACTGCCAGGAACGATCGCGACTGCCCGACTCTCGGGTGTTTCGAGGCTGGCGAGCAGCACCTTCGTTGCCTCGACGGCATTGTTCGGGTAGCCGATGGCGCGCGCGAACACGTTGGTCGAGCCGCCGGGAAGTGGGGCGATGGCGGTCGAGGTGCCAAGGAGCCCGTTCACCGCCTCGTTCACGGTGCCATCGCCGCCGAGTGTCACGACAACGTCGGCGCCCTCCTTCATCGAGCGGTGGGCCAGCCGAGTGGCATGCCCCTGACGGCTGGTCTCGTGCACCGTGAGGTCGTGCTTCGACGACAACCCCTTCTGGATGATCACCCTGCTGCGGGCCGAGACCGACGAAGCAGCGGGGTTGATGATGAGGCTCAATCGCACGAGGAGAGGGTACATGACGGGGTTCACATCGTTTGGGCTTGACCGCTTGGTCAAGGATTGGCGTACGATGCCCGGCATGAAGGTTGTCGTCTGTGTCAAGCAGATCCCCGATCCGGCTGATCCCGGAGCGTTGGATCCTGAAACCCGAACACTCAAGAGGGATGTAAAGCTCATCCTCGACGAGTCCGACAGCTACGGCGTTGAAATGGCGCTGCAGCTGGTCGATACCGCCGGGGAGGGCGAAGTCACGCTGGTGTCGATGGCCCCGAACGGGGAACGATCCGGTCTTGCGACGGCGCTCGCGATGGGAGCGGCCTCGGCCACCCTCGTGAGTGATCCCGAACTCGTCGGCTCCGATGCCCTCACCACGGCCAAGATCCTGGCGGCAGTGATCAAGGACCAGGCTCCTGACCTCGTCATTGCCGGCTCGGAGAGCTCCGACGGCTACACCGGCACCGTGCCCGAAATGATCGCTGCCGTGCTCGATCTGCCCTCGGTCACCGCCGCCAAGTCAGTCGAGGTCGACGGACGTGCCATCAAGGTGCAACGCCAGACCAACGAGGGCTACGACGATGTCGAGTGCCCGCTTCCCGCCGTGATCGCCGTGACCGCCGGCGTTGTAGAGCCGCGCTACCCATCGTTCAAGGGCATCATGGCCGCCAAGTCCAAGCCCGTCGACGAGAAGTCGGCGGCCGACCTTGGATTCGCAGGCGATGCCGTCGGTTGGGCCGGATCGGGCCAGGAAATCACCGATATCGCACAAGCGCCCGTTCGTGAAGCTGGCGACATCATCGAAGACGACGGCGAGGGCTACCTCAAGATCGTGGCATTCCTCGAAAACCTCAAAGTCCTCTAGGAGCTGACATGACACTCGATTCCATTTGGGTCTATGCCGAAGCTGTCGACGGCACCGTCGACAGCACCACCCTCGAACTCCTCACCAAGGCACGCGAACTCGCCGATTCGGTGTCGTGCGTCTTCGCCGGCGATGCCGACGATGTCGCCGAAAAACTCGGCGAGTACGGAGCAGAAACGGTCTATGCCGTCGACGTCGATGACGCACTCGTCGGTGTGCCGGTGGCCGCTGCCATCGCGGCTGCGTGTGATGCCGGTGACGGCCCCGACGCCGTCTTGTTCGCCACCACCTATGACGCCAGAGACATCGCTGCTCGCTTGTCGGTCAAGCTCGACCGCACCCTGCTCAGCAACCTCATCGGCCTCGAGCTCGATGACGACACCCTCGTCGGTACGTCCTCGATCTTCGGTGGTCAGACCGACATCCAGACCAAGTTCACCGGTGAGGGTCCGTTCCTCGCGCTGGTGCGTCCGAAGTCATTCCCCGCGGCCGCAGCCGACGGCGCCGCCGCCGATACCGAAGACCTCGACATCCCCGATCTCGGTAGTGCCAGTGGCGCCACCGTCACCGAGCGGTTCATCGAAGAGTCCGAAGGCCCCAAGCTCGACGAAGCAGCGATCGTGGTCGCCGGTGGACGCGGTCTCGGCGAAGCCGAGAAGTTCCAGATGGTGACCGACCTCGCCAAGAAGCTCAAGGGTGCAGCCGGAGCGTCTCGTGCCATCGTCGATGCCGGTTGGGTGCCCTACTCCCAACAGGTCGGTCAAACCGGCAAGGTCGTCAAGCCCGACGTCTACATCGCGTGTGGCATCTCGGGTGCCACCCAGCACTTGGTTGGCATGAAGGGCTCGAAGAACATCATTGCCATCAACAAAGACGCCGAAGCCCCGATCTTCGGTATCGCCGACCTCGGCATCATCGGTGACGTCCACAAGGTGATGCCAGCCCTGTTGGAGGCACTGGCGAATCGTTAGGAAACGGGAACCCGTCGGCCCTGGTGGGCCTTGGGGGTTCCTTGGAGTTTCTCGCTTCGCTCCAAACTCCCTGCGTGGGTAGCCTCTGCTCATGTCTCTTGATGAAACTACGCTCGACCGTCTCAGCAATGAGACGGTCGAGCTGCTTCAGGCCCTCATCCGCAACCAGTGTGTCAACGATGGTCGGCCGGAATCAGGCCAGGAAGAGGTGTCGGCCCGGCTCCTTCGTGACGAACTCGAAGGCACTGGCGTCGACCTGCAGATGTACGAGCCAACGCCTGGCCGGACGTCGCTGATCGCTCGCTACCCGGGCACCGACCCCGATGCCCCGGCACTGTGTTTGATGGGGCATACCGATGTCGTGCCCGTGTCGCCCGATGGTTGGGAGCGCGACCCGTTCGGTGGTGAACTCGTCGACGGCGAAGTCTGGGGCCGAGGCGCGGTCGACATGCTCAATCTCACCTCGTCGATGGCGGTGGCTTTCAAGCACATTGTTTCGTCCGGCCGCAGACTGCCGGGCGACCTGATCTATTTCGCCGTCGCCGACGAGGAAGCGGGAGGACGCCACGGCGCCGAAGTGCTGGTGCGCGACGAGTGGGATGCACTGAAGTGCGATTATGTACTCACCGAGTTCGGTGGCATTCCAATGCACAGCAGCAACGGCATGTCGCTGCTGATCACCACCGCCGAGAAGGGGATCGGCTGGCGGCGTCTCACCGTCAAGGGAACGCCGGGGCACGGCTCGCAGCCCTACGCCACCGACAATGCGTTGGTCAAAGCGGCCGAGGTCGTTCGGCGACTCGCCGAGTACAGCCCGAAGCCAAAGCTCGACGAACTCTGGGGCGCTCGTGTGTTGGCAATGGGGCTCGACGACGAGATCACCTCGAAGCTGTTCGACCCATCAGCAATCAGCGAGGCGCTCGCCGAGCTGCCACCGGGTCTTGCCCGCCCCCTGCACGCGTGCTGCCACACCACTTTCAGCCCAAACGTCGTCGCCGGGGGAGTGAAGACCAACGTGATCCCCGATTCGGTGATCGTCGAGGTCGACATCCGCACCCTGCCGGGTGAGACGCACGACGATGTGATGCAGCATCTCCGTGACGCGCTCGGTGACGCCATGGACTACGTCGAGATCGAAGTCATCCACGAAGATCCGTCCACCTCGTCACCGATCGACAACCGTCTGTGGACGGCGTTGCGTGATTCGGTGCATGTGGCCTATCCCGAGGCGAATGTCATCCCCAGCATCGTCACCGGCGGGACCGATAGCCGCTTCTTCCGAGATCGGGGTGCCGTTGCCTTCGGCGCCGGGCTCCTGAGTCCAACGATCGACAGCACCGAGTTCTTCCGCCGCTTTCACGGCCACAACGAACGCATCGATGTCGAATCGCTGCGAATGACTACGCGGCTGTGGTTCGATGTGATCGATCGGCTGTGGGATTGACGAGCTGCAGCGGGCGGCGACCAACGGCGGTGACGCCGACAGCCGAGGCGGTCATGTTCGCGGCGACCAGCGGCCAATCGACGGTGAAGCTGAGGGGGCGAACACCGACCTCTCCCAGAATGAGGACTCGGCCGTCGCACAGGACACGGATGGTGACCTGGCCGTGAAGGTCGGCGGGCAACTCGATGCCATCGGCCAGCATCGACCCCGCTCGGAGCCGCACGGCGGCACCCGAGCGGTCCGTCAGCGAGAGCACGGCGCCGGGGCGGACACCGACCTCGACATCGAGTGTCGCACTGTTGGTCAATGGGAAATCGAGCGGGCCGGTCTCGACGATCGTTTGGCCGTCGAGCGAGAGATCGAGTGTCGGCCAGCCTGCGGTCCACGGCGACAACGCGTCGAGGCTGATGAGGCCGGAGCCGACGATCTCGCTCGGGTCGCCGACAACAGGATCGCGGACGATGGCGGCAGCCGGCAGCACCCGATTGAGCAGTTCGAGGAACCGTGGGTGTTCGCTCATCGAGCCCGAAACCGCCACCTGGCTGATTGCGGCCGACACGCTTGCCCACTCGTCGGAGCGAACCAGGTCGTGACCCGATCGCAGCCGGTCGAGTTCGCGCACCACCGAATGGAGCCGATCGATGACGATGTCGGGTGCCTCATCGGGTCCTGCCGACAACGGCGCGGTGAAGAGGACTCGACGAGCGTCGTTGTCGATGGCGCACACCGAAATCTGGCCGCCGTCGTTGTCGAGTAGCAGCATCGGACCGATGGGGTCGGGACTGCCGAGGCCGCTGCGGTGGTGCAACCAGCAGGCGAACGCCGCGATGGGTCGTTCGACGAGGTGCTGATCGCTGATCTCGATGCCGGCTTGACGGAAACCGTCGACGACCGAGGCACGACAGGCCGGGCCGAATGCTGCAGGAATGGCAACGAGTGGCAGAGCGGGAAGCTTCTCGGGAAACACGCACTCGGCAACGGCGCGGGCCACCTCGATCGCCGCCTGCTGGTCCATCCCGGCCATGTCGAGAATCCGGTCGGTGATGCGGTGTTTGCGGTTGTTGGTGTCGACCCACCGCAGCACCAGGCCGCGATGGTCGGGCGCAAGCGGTACGACCGAGCGTCGCCCGTCGATTTCGGTCACGCAGAGTGCTCGATGGCGCGCGAGATCGAGGCCGATGGCAATGTCGGCTGGCAAAGGTTGATCGACAGGCATGAGGAGAGAATCTGTTCGTTCGGGGAGGAAGAGTGCACCTCGGCGGGCTGGAGGGTGCAAACCAGTAACGATACAAGGTAGCGGGAGAATCCGAGAACAGCCAGGGCCATTGCGTGGGTCGGTCACCCCGCTGCGGTGGTTTGCCCACACAGAGTGGTGGAGCGGCGGGCGGGAACCGGACGGCAGGCCACGGTAGTGTCGTCATCGATGAAACAGGGGATCATGGCGGTGGCGCTGCTCGTTGCGTTCGTCGCTGGATGCGCCCGCCAGCCATCGTCGATGCCGAGCGCGGTCGGCACCACGATCGTGGCCTCCGTGGCCTCCGTGGCCTCCGTGGCGTCAACGGCCACGTCGACCACCGCCTCCATCGCGTTGTCAACGACCACTTCCACGACGATGCCGCCCCGTGAACCGGTGATCATCGGCGTTGCCGGCGATACCGCCTTCACCAACGGTCTCGATCAGCGGGACCCGCTCGGCCAGCTCACTCAACTGTTGTCGATGCCCGACCTGATGATCCTCAACCTCGAAACAGCGGTGGCCGACCCCGACGTCGGTCGCGTGGCGGTCCAGAAGCCCTTCCTGTTCAAGTCGCCACCGGCGTCGCTGCAGCTGTTGGTCGATGCCGGAGTCGACGTCGTTGGTTTGGCGAACAACCACACCCTTGACTTCGGTCCCGATGCGCTCGAACAGACCCTGGCCGAGGTCGACGCCGCCGGCCTGCTCCGGGTGGGCGCGGGAACCGACGAATCTTCGGCCTATCGCCCCTTGGTCGTCGAGGTCGGCGACTGGAGAGTCGGTCTCGTCTCGCTGTCGAGGGTGCCGTGTGACTGGTCGGCGTCGGGTGAGAACGTTCGCCCGCAGGTCGCGTGGGCGACCCGCGAACGAGAACGAGCGAGCAGCGATCATTGATCAGATCGCTCAGCATTCCTCGGGCGTGGTTGTCGCCGACGACGGGACAGTCACGATTGACCCCGCCCAATCAGGACGGTGCGACTGACCTCACGTTGTGACCACCCTCACCGGGTGTCTGGCCTCAGCGAGTGTCTGGCCTCAGCTGTTGCAGCTGCGGCAAGGGGTTGGACCAAAGTGGGTCACGTGATCGGTCCAGTCCACTCCGGAGAAGTACCGCATGCGGTGCACTCCAAAGGGATCGGTGTACCAACCGGGCGCCGTTGCCTGGGTGGTGGCGTGCGTCTCGTCGATCGACGAGACGTTGCCTGGGCGTGTCTCAAACGTTGTCATAGTCACCTGTCATCTCCGTTGATGTGGTGATGTACCGGGCACTGGTCACCCGGTCTCCGCCAGTCCATGGAAGAGCTCAATGGACTGTCGGCCCGAGAGTACGCTCACTTGAGAATTTCACAACGGGAATCCCGCCCATCCGGGCATCTTCACCCAAGACGCGCAGGCGCGACAGGGTCTCGCTCCCTACGGGCTCGCTGCTCACGCAGGGCTGTCGCTGCTCACGCAGGGCTGTCGCTGCTCACGCAGTACTGTCGCTGCTCACGCAGTCACCAGCGCGGCGCCAGGGGCGTGGGCGTGCAGGATCCCCTCAGCGTGACGGCGCCGGAGTTCGGCCTTGCCCTCGTCGCATTGGGCGGCGAATGGGCACCAGCCGCAGAGCACTCCCGGCTTCGGCTCGAACGAGTCGGTGGCACACGACGACGTGATGGCCGACCACGTGGTAGCCAGCTGACCAGAAACGTCGGCCAGCCGATCCGTGGTGACCTCGATGTCGATGGTTTCCTGGCCCAGATACAACAGCCGGGATCGATCGGGAACTTCGTCGTCGGCTTCGGCGACTGCCGCGGCGTAAAGCAAGACTTGCTGGATCTTCTCGTCTCGATAGCGAACGTGCGGGGCCTGGCCTGACTTGTAGTCGCTGATCACGAGCTTGCCGTCGATTCGTTCGATTCGATCGACGATCCCGAGGAACGGGACATCGTTGAGGTTTGCCTCGACCTTGCGCTCGGTGGCAACGACATCGACCTGGCATGGGTCTTCGAGCTTCCAGAGGCCGGCGATGGCGGTCCACGCCTGCCAGCGGAACGCACGGGCGTCATCGGCTGATAGGGCAAGGCCGACGAAGTCGGGCAAGGTTTCGACCTCGGGCCAGACGTCGCGCGCCAGGACCTTGGCCCGCTCGAGCGTGCGTTCTTGGGCATCGAGTTGGCAGAGATGCTCCAACACCAGGTGGGCGAACGAACCAACGACGGCTGACTGACCTGAGGGCTCGGGGAGACCGTCGACGTACTTGAACTTCCACCGCCTCGGGCAACCATTGAACGATGACGCCGATGAGGGCGAGAGGTGTCGGGGAATCTCAGCCATGGCACCATCATGGCAACGGCCTGTGACATTCACCGCGATCGTCGCCGAATTCTCTGGAAGCGTCTGTCACTGGCGCCGGGTGTCAACGACGGCGTGAGCCTCCGGAGCGGCCGCGAGATCCCCCGGAACGCGAGCGGGACGATGATCGGCTTCGTGACCCCCCTGAGCGTGATCGACCGCTCGATGATCGCCGGCTCCGGGAGAACGGATCGGAGAACCCGCCGCCCCGTGAACTCGATGAACTCGATGAGGTCCAGCTGCCCGACGAGGTGCGACGCTGCGTCCGCCTGCTGGTCTGGCGCGACATACTGCTCCCGAGCATCGACCCCAGAATGCTGCCGAGGAAGCCACCACCGGAACGGCGCCGCGGTTGAGGGAATCGGGGCTGCTGTTGTTGCCTGGCCGGCGGTGGGAGTCGGGAGTCTGCCGGGCCACTTCCCGGGCCATTGCCGAACACCGAATCGTTCGGTCCGAGAGCCGGGCCACGAGGCCGAGGCGGGTTAGCGACCAGTTCACGCTCGGCAGGCGACGGTGGCTCTGGCTCACCGGCCAAACGAGCGGTGATGACCTCGAACTGCCATTCCGCCTGATCGATGCGGTCGTCGAGGGTGTCGATTTCGGCGCCGGTGGTCGCCTTGGGGAGTGCGATCGATACCGCCTGATAGGTGGCACTCGCTTCCTCGTAGAGCGCAATGAGTTCGGCGTTCTTGCTGGCGATCACCGGATCACCCAGTTCGATGACCCGGTCGGCGTTGTTTCGAAGCTGCTCGACGATTTCTTGCCGGTCGACCTCGATCGCTGCCTGCACGGCGGCCTTCCGCTTACGGCGCTTCGCGAAGAAGCGGATGCCGAAGAACGCGAGAGCTGCCGCGAGAATCCCCCAGAGCCAGCCGCCCAAACCCCCTCCTGAGTCTGTGGTTGTCGTGCCGGTGTTGCCGTCGTTGGCCGAAGGGGCCGGGAGCGAGCTCCCAGGATCAGTGAGTGTCTCGACGAACCGGTCGATGGTGTCGGCATCGCCGGAACCGGCGAAGGCGGCATCGAGGGCACGATTCAGCTCGGTCTCTCCCACGTTCGATTGGGCGGCAAGGACCATGGGGGTCAACACGAACACCCCGGAGTAGCTCGATTGGTTGACCACCATCTCGGTATCGATCTCTTGCGAGAGAGGCTCGATCGCATCGGGGTCGGTTCTCGGGTCGGGGAACACGACGGCGATGCCTGCGGCGTTTGCCCGGTTGATCGCATCGTCGACATCGGCGGCCAGCGGCTCGGCCGAGGGGGGAACGAAGCGGCCGCTCTGCTCGATCTCCTCGACGATTGTTGTGACCGTGTCGGTGACTGTTGCCTGCGCTCCCGCGGAGACCGCACCGAGCCCGAGGAGCGGCAACAGCAGAACGAACGGATATAGGAGTCGTCGCATCTGGTGATTCTAGCGTCGCGCTGTTACCGGACTTCGAGCGGCCACGCGTCGCAAGCAGCTCCCGGGGTGAGCCACGCGAGTGGCTAGCCCTTGACGGCGCCGGCCAGCAGGCCCTTCACGAAGTAACGCTGAAGGGCGAAGAACACCAGCAGCGGGAAGAATGCCTGGACGAACGCACCTGCGGTGAGCAGATGCTCGTTGGCTCCGAAGTCGCCGGCCAGGTTGGCAATGGCAACGGTGGTCGGCAGATTGCTCTTGCCGGCAGGCCCGATCATGGTGTTGGCAATCAGGTAGTCATTCCACGTCCACAGGAACTGGAAGATGGCGAATGCGGCCAAGACGGGGATCGACAGCGGCAGGACGAGTCGCCAGAAGATGGTGAAGTGATCGGCGCCATCAATGCGGGCCGACTCGAAGATGTCCTTGGGCAGACTCACGATGTAGTTGTGTAACAAGAAGATGGCGAAGGGCATGGCAAACCCGGTGTGGGCCAGCCACACGGCGATCGGCTTGCCGTTGAGTCCCCAGGCCGGAATCAACGTGAGTGTCTTGTCGACGAACGGCAACGTGTAGTGAGCCCCGCCGATGTACATTCGCAGCAAGGGGATGAGAGCCACCTGAAGTGGAATCGCCAAGAGCGACACCGTGGCGATGAACATCCACTGGCGGCCCTTGAAGTCGATCCAGGCGAAGCCGTAGGCCGCGAACGCTGCGAACGCGATTGGCAGAATCGTGGCTGGAATGGCGATGGCCGCCGAGTTGACCAGAGATTCGCCAATTTGGTTCACCGTGCTCGACGACAGCACCGAGTCGTAGTTGTCGAGTGTGAATCGGGTGCCGACGTCGTTGGGGGCAACCGTCCACCAACCGGTCTCGCGTTGTGCATCACGGGGACGGAACGAGTTGACGAAGAGCCCGAAGGTTGGCAGGAACCACAAGATGGCGAACGTCCAGATGGGCACTCGACTGAGCGAGGAATAGATCCGAGATCCGAGACTGTTGTCGGTTCCGGACCCTGCGACATTTGTCGATGGCATGTCAGGCCTCCTTCGTCAGGTTGTAGATGTTGTAGATCATGACGGGCAGTACGCCGACGAAGAGCACGACGGCCAACGCCGCTCCGGTACCGGGATTGGAGAAGAGGAACGCCTCTTGCACCATGGCGTTGGCCAGCACCTGGGAGTCGAATTGTCCGTTGGTCGTCACCTTGACGATGTCGTATACCTTCATCACGTTGACCATGATGGTGGTGGCCACCACGCCGATCGTCGGGAGAACCGAGGGGATGGTGATACGCCAGAAGATCTGGCCATCGGTGGCGCCGTCGATCTGAGCCGCCTCGATGTAATCGCCGGGGACGCCCTTGATGGCGGCCGAGAGAATGACCATGGCAAACCCGGTCTGGATCCAGATCAGGATGACCATCAACCAGAAGCTGTTGAATGGCTGGCCCTGGACGAAGTTGATCGGGTTGGCTCGGAAGGCGCCGTCACCACCGATGTAACCACCGATTCCCGTTGTGAAGGTTCGGTAGCTGACCCACAAGGGGATGATGGCAATCACTGAATAGAGGCCGCCCGCCGCCGGGGACGATGAGAGCGCACGAACCGCTGCGTAGATCAGGGCCAGTGCTGCGGCCAGGAAGATCACTCCGATGATCACTTTGCCAGGCTGGCTGGTGGTGGTCTTGCCGAGCCAGACCCACACCGCGTTCAGCAGACCGGTTTGATTCTTCGAGGCGTCGCGGGCCTGGTACATCATCAGGCGCCAGATGATCGACGCGCCAACCATCGAAATGGCCATCGGCATGAAGACGAATGATTTGGCGACAGCTTCGAACTTTGCCCCGTCGGCCAGTTTGGCGACCGCGAGACCGAGGCTGGTGGCAATCACGGTCACGGCGACGACCCACCACAGGTTGTTGATGATGGTTCCACGGAGGTGGGTGAAGAGGGCGAAGGCAAACAGCGTCGCGGCCATGACGAGCGGCAGGATCGGTGCCCCGCCGAAGTTCAGCGCCTGGCCGGTTTCACGGCCGAGGAGTACGGCGAGGAGGATGCCTGCGGCCAGGAAGAAGAGGACCCACGGCAAGATGGCCGATCCGCCCCAGGGGAAGATCGAGGTTGAGTCGCTCGAGGCGAAGAGCGCCGAGAACCTGTCGGCGTTGAAGTTCTTCGAGTCGGAGAACACCGTTTGATAATTGTCGAGGCCGACACCCGAGTAGACCGAACTACCCGGCTCGATCGGTTTGTTGGACTTGGTCGACAAGATCACGGTTTGGATCGTTGGGATGATCAGCATGACGCTGATGAAGAGGAACGCTGGACCGACAAACAGCCAAGAGCGGGACTTGTTGTCGATGTTGGCTCGGCCGACCACGTCGGGATTTTCGCTGAGCCCCAGCCGTGCACCGATCAGGACCGCAGCGACGACGAAGGCAAGGATCGTTTCGACTCGGTTGTCGGCAACACCGTTGAGTGCGCCACCGAACGAACCGATCAGCCATCCGATGAATGCGCCGGTGAGCGCCCCCTTCACGACGTCTCGTTTGCGCAGCACCGCGAGGCCGGCGCCGACAATGGTGACAGCGGCAGTCCACCCGATCATCGGGTTGGTGCGCATCGACAGCAGGTTCTTGGTTTTCAGTGTGAACGCCAAGATGACGGCAGCAGCCAGCGCTCCGCCGACGGCGACGCCAAGACGCCGGGGCCGATCGTCGAACAGCGACAGGGCGTAGCCGGTTGCCGCGAGGATCGCTGCTCCGGCGACAGGCCAGAAGGCGTAGACATGGAGGGAACCGAATTCGAAGGTCGGTGGCCGCTCGGCGATGCCGGTGATCAGATTGTTGCCGTCGATCAGCGCGAAGAATACGAAGCCGATCACGGCGCCGGTCAGTGCGCTGAATCGCTTGAAGTTGGTGGTTACCTGCGTGAACAGCAGGTTGGCCCCGATCCAGAGTCCGGCAACGGCCCCAACGGCGATGACGACTCCCACGATCGACCAGAACAGCTTCCCCATGGATCCCCCTATGGATTTCGTTGGTGGTTGGCAGGACCCTGCGGGTCGGATTCGCCCCGGGTCAACCTCGACAAAGGAGTGACGCAGCGTGCGAAGTGCATGCCCCGGACCGGGATGATCGGATGCTCATGAGAGCAGAAACGGAACGGGGGCGCCAGCCCAAGCTGGCGCCCCCGGCAATTGCGTCGTTCTCACCGACGAGTCAGTGAGTTGCGTGTTGACTCCGAATGATCAGGAGGGCCAGGAAGCATCGATGTTCGCGGTTGCGGTTTCTGCATCGATGTCGCCATTGATGAACGAGGTGCCCTCGGTCCAGAAGGTGCCGGCGCCGACGTCGGCGGGCATCAGGTCGGAACCGTCGAAGCGGGAGACCTCGGCGGTGGCCATGATCTCGAGGAACGACTGCTCGAGCGGAGCGTAGAGGCTGGTGTCAGCACCCTTGACCGCAGAGAGGAAACCGGAGAGCGCGTCGCCGCCACCCTTGAGTTCCTTCTGGGCAGCCTGACGGGCGTTGGCGTACTCGGGCGTGCCCATGTACTCCAACACGCTGTACACCTCGGCGCGGTTGCTGAACGCAGCGGCAAGGGTGCCGGCGGTCAGCAGCGGACGGGTGTCGCCGGTGGACGGGAAGTAGAAGACGTCGACACCATCGGGGCCGAAGGCAGTGCCCTCGGGGATGAAGGCCGAGAAGAACGAGGCCTGACGGTGCATCAGGCAGTCGTCGTCGACGAGGCTCTGACCCGGGGCCTGGAATGAGGTGGCCGAGATGGTGCCTCCGGAGGCGAATACGGCGCCTTCCTTGGTCCACAGGTCGCGGATCTCGTTGAAGACCTCGATCATGCCCGGATCCGAGAATGGGATCTCGTGGCTGACCCACTGGTCGTAGTATTCGGGACCCTGGAGGCGAAGCGTCAAGTCTTCAACCCAGTCGGTGAAGGGCCAACCAGTGGCCTGACCCGACTCGATACCAACACACAGCGGTGTGTTGCCGTCGGCGATGGCCGTGTCAACCAGGGCTTTGAAGTCATCCCAGGTCTCGGGAACGGTGTAGCCCAGTTCTTCGAAGCGGGCCGGTTCGTACCATACGAGTGACTTGAGGTCGGACTTGACCGGAACGCCGACCTGGGTGCCGTCGACGTTGCCGTCGAGCATGTAGGAATCGTCCCAATTGACGGCGATGGCGTCGTTGGTGGCGGTGGGCAGGGCCTGGAGAGCGCCGGAACGATAGAAGTCGGCGAGCTTGCCAGGCTGCGGGAAGATGGAGATGTCCGGGGTGTTGCCGGCATCGACAGCGATGTTGACTTCGGCTTCCCAGTCGGCGGAACCGATGTAGCTGATCTCGATACCGTTTTCAGCGCCCCAGGCGCCGAGTACCTGCTGAATGGCGCCCGCTTCTTCTTCGGTGCGCTCGGGGCCGGTGATGGTCACGACGCCGGTGTCGGCGTCCATGTCGGCCATGGCGGCGTCGTCGCCCTCGTCGGCCGCTTCGGTGGTCTCGGTGGTGTCGTCACCGTCGGCCGGGGCCGTGGTTGCGGTGGTGTCACCGTCGCTGACGGTGGCGGTATCGCCACCCGAGTCACCGCTACAGGCTCCGGCTGTCAGCGCAAAGGCAAACAGCAGGGCAAGCAGGGTCTTCAATCGCGAAGGTTGCATGCGTACTACCTTTCATAGGCGCCGGATGATCCGGCGGGTTTCTCCCCAGAAGCTTTCCGTCACGCTGACGACGGGCTTCGTCAGCCAGCGTTTGGAAAGTTCATGTAAGCGCTTGCAGAGCAAGCAATTCGCACCTTAGCGGCCTCGCTCAGCGACTGCTGCAAAAAGCTGGGGCCCCCGGCACGGTGGCGGGCTGCGGGCGACGTTTGCCCTGGCCACGACCTCTCATCCTCCAGATTGCAACTCTCTTACGATGTCGCAGCTCGGGAGGCAACGATGGCGGACTGGCACTCGCCGCAGCGTTGAGGAAGACTGCCGTCCAACGTGGCGCTCGTCACGTTGTTGCTGTCAGCTTTGCTCCGAGGGGGGCCCATGGATCTGCTCACCGCCCACGCTCAGGCCACGCCAGACAAGATCGCCGTGATCGACGATCGGCCGGGCGAATCGCCGCGTCAGATGACCTTCGCCGAGTTCAATGCCTGCGCCAATCGCTTGGCGAACGGCATCGTCGATGCCGGGATCGAGGCCGGAGCCAAGGTGATGTGGCTTGGCCAGAATTCACTCGAGGTCTTCGCCTTCTCTCACGCCGCCCGCAAGGCCAGCACCGTCTCCGTCCCTCTCAACTATCGATTGTCAGACCCCGAGTCGGTGTACGTGATCACCAACTCCGATTCGGTGATGATCTTTGCCGATGCCGAGTTCGCACCGCTGCTGGCCCGGATCCGATCCGAGATCCCCGCCGTGCAGCACGTCGTGATCTTCGGGGGCGAGCCGTTGGAGGGACAGGTCTCCCAAGACGACTTCGTCGGATCCGACGCCGACGTCGAGCGCGACCAGGCCGCGTCGGGAACCATGATCTACACCTCGGGGACCACGGGCAATCCCAAAGGAGCGGTACGCCGCACCACCGCGTCGCCCGAGCAGGGGGCCGCATTGCTCGGTCTCATCGGCTACGGGCCGGGCGACGTGTACATCACATGCGGCCCCCTCTATCACAGCGGCCCCGGTGGGTTCGCCGGCATCGCCCACGTGCTCGGCAACACCGTGGTACTCCAACACAAGTTCGACCCCGAAGACTGGCTCCGGCTCATCGACACCTACAAGTGCTCGTCGACCTTCTCGGCCCCGACGCCCATTCGTATGGTGGTCAACCTGCCCGACGATGTGAAGGCCAAGTACGACACCTCGAGCATGAAGATCATGATCGCCAACGCTGCGCCGTGGCCCCACCCGTTGAAAGAGGCGTACATCAAAGACTTCCCGCCCGAGTCGCTATGGGAGGTGTACGGATCGACCGAACTCGGCGTCAACACCGTTCTGGCTCCCGAGGATCAGATGCGCAAGCCGGGCAGTTGCGGCAAGCCTGCCCCCTTGGTCGAGGTTGCGCTGTTCGACGATGACGGCAACATCGTCGAGGAGCCGAACGTTCCCGGTGAACTGTTTGTTCGAGCATCGTCGGTGTTCGACACCTACTACAAGGCCGAGGAAAAGTTCGCGGCCGACGAACGCGACGGTTGGCACACCGTTGGCGATATCGCCTTCCGAGACGACGAGGGTTACCTCTTCATCTGCGACCGCAAGAAAGACATGATCATCAGCGGCGGCATGAACATCTATCCGGCCGAGATCGAAGCGGCCCTCGAGAAGCATCCGGGTATCTACGAAGTCGCGGTGATCGGTGTCGAATCCGAGCAGTGGGGCGAAACGGTGATGGCCATTGTCGTCCCGGCCCCGCCCGGCGACGACGGCGTTGTGGTCGATGTCGACGAAATCAACCGATTCGCCCGCGAGCAACTCGCCAGCTACAAGCTGCCCCGGATCATCGAACTCATCGATGAGATCCCGAAGACCGGTTCGAACAAGATCCTGAAACGCGAGCTGCGAGAGCGCTTTGCCGACGTCAAGGGCTGATGCCTGGTCACGTGGTGCGCCTTCGCTCCTGCGCCCAGCGAGCGGTCTCGGCTCGGGCCTCGACCTCGGCCGGAATCGCTCGGTACGCCGTGTTCCAATTGCGGGATCGCCGGATTTCAGCGGCAAATGAAGCGACGTAGGTCGCCGCGAATCGCACGGCTCCCCGCTCGTTCCATTGCTTGACGTGCACGAGTTCGTGGGCCAGAAGCGTGCTGGTGCCGTCGCTCGGTTCGCAGGTTTGAAGGATCACGAGCGGACCGAGCGTGACGCCAACATAGCGACCCGGAAGCATCGGGATCTTCGCCACTCGGACTCGCCGGGCGAGCGCTGGATCGAGATGGTCGTATGCCGCGACTTCAGCGTCGGTGAGGCGGCGCAGGCGCGGTGTTGTTGGCTTCGTCCCGCCCTTTGTTTTCCCCGTGCGCCGTTGCTTCACTGCCTGCCCTTTGCTGCGTTGCCGTTCACTGTGCGTCATCATTCCACTGTGTGAAGGTGCCATTGTGTGAAGGTGATGGTGAATCGGTTCATCCACTGGTTCGATACCGCGTCGAGGGTGCGACTCGTCAGCGACAACCCGGCCGCGGGCACAATCTGCTCAGCATCGGTGTCGTCGAGCGGGACCGAGGTGCCGAGCTTGTCGATGTCGAGGAGTCCGAAACCCCAGTCGAGGATGGCGGACAAGGTCTCGACAGCCAGTGACGCCCCAGCGTCTGTGCGCCGGAACCGCCAGACGAGATCGATCCCGCTCGCTGGATCGGGTGCCGCCTCGAATCCGGCAACACCGACCAACTCGCCGCCGTCGAGCGACTCGACGGCGAAGACGCCGTAGCCGACGGCCTGCCATGCTCGTTCCAGGAATTCGATCGCCGACTCGGCGTTCGCAGGAAAGAGCGTCGACGTCACCTGGTTTGTCGCAGCCCCGGCATCGGCGGCTGAAAACGTGATCGCCGTGCCGACCGTAGCGGTGGGGTCCCGAAGGAGTGACTCGAGATCGTCGCCGTCTTCGACGCACCACGTCCGCAGCAGCAAACGCGGCGTCGCCAGACAGATCATGGCCACACCGTAGAGGGTGAAGCGATCGAGTTCTCATACCATCAAACCATGAAAGCGACCAGGTTCTTTGGCCTTGCCGGCATCTTCGCCCTGATCGTCGCTCCCGTAGCCGCACTGATCGGACTCATCGCCCGACGATGTGGGGGAACCGCTCGGATCGAGCAAGCAGTTGCAGGCAATCGGATGGCGGCTCGCAACCTGCGGCTGGTTCGTATGGGGCTGCGTGGTGGCCGGCGGTATGCGTTCAGCAAGGCGAGGCAGACCTTCGCATCGGCTGAGCGGAAAGAAGCGATCGAACTCGAGTTCCAGATGGAGACCGCCGCCGATGTCACCCGAGAACTGGGGAACATGAAGGGCGCCATGATGAAGATCGGTCAGATGGCCAGCTACATCGACACCGGTCTACCCGACCACGTACGAGAAACACTGGCATCACTCCAACACGACGCCCCGCCGATGAGCCCTGAACTTTCGGCGGCCACCATCGCCGCCGAACTGGGAGCGCACCCCGATGAGCTGTTCGCGGAGTGGGATCCGATACCGATCGCGTCGGCCTCGATCGGGCAGGTGCATCGCGCCATCACCCACGATGATCGAGCCGTCGCAGTCAAGGTGCAGTATCCGGGTGTTGCCGAGGCCGTTCGATCCGATCTTGGCAATGCCGACTGGATCTTCGGTGCGATGTCGGCGATGTTCCCCGGTCTCGATTCCGGTCCGATCGCGACCGAACTGAAGGAACGCCTCATCGAGGAACTCGACTATGAGAACGAAGCGGCGAACCAGAGGTACTTCGCCGACTTCTTCGACGGTCACCCCCGGATCCACGTGCCCAAGGTCGTCGACGAGCTCTGCGGGCCCAGGATTCTGACCACCGAATTGGCAACCGGCAGCCGTTTCGAGGAGGTCCTTGCTTGGAGCCAAGACGAGAAGAATCTGGTTGCCGAAACCATTTTCCGGTTCTCGTTCGGTTCTATCTACCGCCTCAAGGCGTTCAACGGCGACCCTCACCCCGGGAACTATCTGTTCGACAAGGGAGGGCGGGTCACGTTCCTCGACTTCGGGCTGGTGAAGCGCTTCAGCGCGGAGGAGACCGAGTTGTTCGAGGATCTGATCACCGCGATGGTGATCGAACACGACATGGCCCGATTCCGGTTGCTGGTGGAGAGCCACGGACTGTTGAAGCCGGGTGCGCCGTTCAGCGACGAGCAGGTCGGGGAGTACTTTCGTTTCTACTACCGGTACGTGTACGACGACGAGGTCGTCACGATCGATCAGGCCTACGCCGAAGGCGGCGTGTCGCAGCTCTTCGATGCATCGGGACCAAACAGTGACCTGATGAAGCTGCTCAATGTGCCGCCGTCATTCGTCGTACTGCAGCGCATCACACTTGGACTCGTCGGGATTCTGGCCCAACTCGAGCCGACGATGAACTTCCGGCGCATCGCCGAGGAGCTATGGCCCTTCATCGCCGGACCGCCCTCGACCCCGATGGGCGAAGAGATCGAACGCTGGCGCCACGGACGAGACGAATCCCGATTCGGGCTCTGATCTTGTTCCGGCGTTGCCTTCACCGGCTACGCCGATCTGGCTCTAACGTTCGGGGGCGTGCCTCCTCCGTCGGCGACGCGTGACTGGCTCTGATCTTGTTCCGGCGTTGCCTTCACCGGCTACGCGGG
>RCMY010001213.1_pt1 | contig 24637 bp, 20 predicted proteins | sample 2041341 | NCBI WGS metagenome assembly RCMY01 (sample SAMN09708234, study PRJNA481090) | Marine sediment metagenome, whole genome shotgun sequencing project.
TACGGGGGCTTGGGCACCGAACGGAAGTACAACTTCATGGAAACCTCTTTTGCTGACCTCGGCCTTCCGGCCGACTTGGTCGATGTTCTGGCACGTCAGCGCATCCACAGCCCCTTCGAAATCCAGGCGGCCACGATCCCCGATGCGCTCGCCGGCCGAGACGTCCTGGGTCGTGCACCCACCGGATCGGGCAAGACGCTCGCCTTCGGCCTGCCACTCGTGGCCCGCCTCGAAAAGGCCCGTCCCCATCATCCGAAGGCGCTCATCCTGTCGCCGACACGTGAACTCGCCGAGCAGATCCGAGCCGAGCTCGATCCGCTGATTCGTGAACGTGGCTTCACCGCCATCGCCATCTACGGCGGCGTCGGCTTCCGCGATCAGCAGCGTGCGCTGCGTTCCGGTGTCGACCTGGTCGTCGCCTGCCCCGGCCGTCTGATCGACTTGCTCAATCAGGGCGAGATCAAGCTGTCCGAGGTCAACCAGGTCGTCATCGACGAAGCCGACCGCATGGCCGACATGGGCTTCTTGCCGCCGGTTCGCCAGATCCTCGACCTCACGGCGAAGAATCGTCAGACCACCCTCTTCTCGGCAACCCTCGACCGTGATGTGCAGGTCATCGTCGACGCTTATCAGAACAACCCGGCTCGCCATGAGTTCGGGCCCTCGAAGCAGACGCTCGACAAGCGGGCGTCGCACCGTTTCGTCAAGACCCAGCAGAACATCAAGGTCTCGCTGGCCGCCGATGTCATCACCGAGACCGGCACCACCATCGTGTTCTGCCGGACTCGTCACGGCGTCGACCGTGTCGCCCGCCAGCTCCGCAACGCCGGCGTGAAGGCCGGTTGGATCCACGGTGGCCGCTCACAGAACCAGCGTGACGCAGCGCTCGACGCCTTCACGTCGGGCCGAGTCTCGGCCCTGGTCGCCACCGACGTCGCCGCTCGCGGTATCCACGTCGACGACGTCGCCGGCGTCATCCACTTCGATCCGCCAGAGGACGCCAAGACCTACATCCACCGCTCCGGGCGTACCGCTCGTGCGGGTGCCGGCGGTGTCGTGATGTCGTTCATCAACTCCGACCAGTACAAGTCCACCAAGAAGATGCAGAAGGAACTCGGTCTTCCGGCCGATCTCGAGGAGACCCCCGAGATCACCGATCCCGATGACCGTCCGGCACCGATTCGCGAAGAGGCTCCTGCCGGTCGCACCACCGGCAAGCCGGCCGGTCAGCGTCGTGGCGGTCAGGGCCGACGCAACAGTGGCGGTCGCAGCGGTGGCGGTGGCTACGGCGGCGGGAACCGCAAGAGCGGCGGCAACGGCGAAGGCCGCAGTGGCGGGGGCGAAAGCCGAGGCGGTGGCGAAGGTCGTGGTGGCGAAGGTCGTGGTGGCGAAGGTCGTACGTCGGCCGACAGCGCCCGCCCGAGTCGTGGCAACGCAACCAGCCGGCCCGGTACGGCCAAGGTCAACGACGACGGCAAGAAGAAGGGCCCCAAGGTCTCGGCCCGTTCGGGCAAGTCCCGTCCGAAGAACAAGCGGGGCCCGGTCACGGGTCGCGGCCGCTCCTGACCTCGTCCTCGACCACGCTCAGCGTGGTCGAGGATCTGCTGGTCAGATCGTCAGCAGCACCTTGCCGGTGGTGAGACGCCCTTCGAGGCGTCGATGCGCCTCGGCGGCGTCTGCCAGCGGAAGTCGATCACCGATCCGGACGTCGAGCTGATTGCTCGCCATCCACCCGAAGAGCTCGTCGGCCCGTCCGACGAGCTCTTCGCGTGTGCGGGCGTAACTTCCGAGCGTCGGTCGGGTCAGATACAGCGAACCATTGGCCGACAGCAGAAGTGGCGAGATCGGGTCGACCGGTCCTGATGCATTGCCGAAGGTGGCCATGAGCCCGCGTGGTCGCAGCAGACGGAGACCATCGTGGAAGGTGGTCTTGCCGACACCGTCGTAGACGACGTCGAGTGGCCGAGGTCCGGCGATCTCCTCGATGGCATCGGCGAAGTTCGTCTCGGCATAGTTGATGACATGGTCGGCTCCGGCCCCGGCCGCCAGTTCGGCCTTGGCGGCGGTGCTCACCGTGCTGAAGACCTCGGCTCCCTTGAGCTTGGCCATCTGGATCGCGAGCAGACCGACCCCGCCGGCTCCAGCGTGGATCAGACACTTCTCACCGGCGGCCAGTGGCCAGGTGTCGGTGATGAGGTAGTGGGCGGTCAACCCCTGCAGCATGACCGCAGCCGCCACCTCGAGATCGACGGCGTCGGGAACCTTCACCGCCACTGCGGCTGGGATCGCCACCTTGGTGGCGTAGGAGTTCGGGGCCATGGCCCAGGCGACACGATCGCCGACGGCGAGACCCTCGACGGCCGACCCGACGGCCGAAACCGTCCCTGCACCCTCCCCACCGAGACCAGACGGAAGCGCCATCGGGTAGAGGCCGGAGCGATGGTAGGTGTCGATGAAGTTGACCCCGGCGGCGGCGACGTCGACCACGACCTGGTCGGCGCTCGGTGACGGGTCGTCGATCTCGTCGAAGGTCAGGACCTCAGGTCCACCGGTCTGGGCGAAGCGAATGGCATGCATGGTCGGTAGTTTGGCACGCCCCGGTGACGAGCCGAAAGGCGCTGGTCGACCGGCCCAAACCGTTGGATTCAGTGGGCTTGCGCTCGATCCGATCAGGCGCGGTTGCCGAGGTCGGCGCTCAGCCGTTTCGACGCAGCATCGATTCCTGGGCGCACGAGGCAAAGAGGGCGCCGTCGGCACCGTAGATCTCGCCCTCGTTCAGGCCTCGGCCATCGGCTGCTGCGGTGCTTCGCTGATCGAACAGCAACCAGTCGCCGGGCTGAGGAACACGGTGGAACCAGACGCTCTGATCGAGCGACGTGAGTCGGTAGTCCTCGAACGGGCGGCCGTACGGCAAGACCGAGTTGAACATGAGAGTGCCGTCGGCCAGGAATGCCGTGACGACCTGCTTCTGTCGGTCGTCGAGGTCGTGGCCGTTCGGGACACGAGACCAGGTTCGCAGCACCGGGTCACGACCGGCTTCGAACTCGAACGAAGACGCACCGACCATCTCGACCTCGGCCCTGCCACCGATTGCGGTCGGGCCCTGCGACGCAGGACCGCCTCGTGCCTCGCGGGCAGCGCGGCATTCGTCGGCGGTCGGCACCGATGGGGCATCTTTCTGGTGCTCTTCTCCCGGCTCGGGGAGCTTGAATGCCCCCACCATGTGGAACACCTCTTGATCGTGTTGGATCGCCGAGATCGTCCGGACGCTCGAGCCCCGGCTCTCTCGCAGGGTCTGCACTCGGTAGTGCAGCGGTGCGTCGGGATCGCCCTTGCGGAGGAAGTAGGCGTGGAACGACTGTGCGAGCTTCGGCTGCTCGACCGTGGCCAGCCCGGCCGAGAGCGCCTGACCCAGGAAGTGCCCGCCGTAGATGCCGAGCGCCCCGTAGGACTCGGTGAGGCCGGTGAACGTGGCCGGGTCTTCGGTCGGGATCACGGTCAACAGTTCGATCAGGGAATGGTGACTGGGGTCTGCGTTCATCATGGTTCGATCGTTGTATCGCCGTCGGGTCGGCGAACCGACCGGTGATGGGTCACACTCCGTCACACGACTGGGCTGGTCAGAGGGCGAATCCGCCGAGTTTGGTTTCGAGATATTCGGCAATTCCCTCGGAGCCACCCTCGCGCCCGAGGCCGGAATCGTTCATTCCGCCGAAGGGAGCAGAGGCCGACGTGGGATTGACGTCGTTGATACCGATGATGCCGAAGCGCAGCCGTTCGAATGCTCGCATCGCGGTGGAGATGTCGTTGCTGTAGACGTACGCCGCCAACCCGTAGTTGGTGTCGTTGGCGAGATCGATGACACCGTCGACGTCGTCGTAGATGATGACCGGTGCGACCGGGCCGAAGGTCTCTTCGCGATAGATGGTCATGGCATCGGTGACGCCGGTGAGCAGGGTCGGTGCGTAGAAGTGACCATTCGCGAAGTCGCCGTCGGTGAGGCGCTGCCCGCCGACCAGCGCATCGGCGCCCTTCGCCGTGGCGTCATCGACCTGTGCCGCGACCTTGGCGACGGCGGCCTCGTTGACCAGCGGCCCGACACCGATGCCGTCGTCGAAGCCGTTGCCGGCTTTCACCCGACCCACACGTTCGACCATGGTCGAGATGAACGCGTCGGCCGCGTCGCGATGGACATACAGCCGATTCGGGCTGATGCAGGCCTGCCCGGAGTTGAGGAACTTGAGCGCTGCAGCTCCCTTCGCTGCCCGCACCGGGTCGGCATCGGGGAAGACGATGAACGGGGCGTGCCCACCCAGTTCGACCGAGACCCGCTTGAGGTTGCCGGCAGCAGCACCGGCGAGATGGCGACCGACGGCAGTCGAGCCTGTGAAGGTGAGTTTGGAGACCTTGGGATGTGAGGTGAAGACCTCGCCGATGGGCTTGGGATCGAGGGCCGTCACCATGTTGATGACACCCTCGGGGACGCCGGCGTCGATGAAGATCTCGAAGACCGCCTTGGCACAGAGCGGGGTGGCCTCGGCCGGTTTCAGCACGACCGTGCAGCCGGCCGCCAGCGCCGGCCCCATCTTTCTGGTGAGCATCGAGATGGGATAGTTCCATGGCGTCACTGCGGCGACGACGCCGATCGGCTGGCGGATGCTGAGGAACCGTTGATCGGGTCGAGAAGACGGAAGCCACGAACCGATGACGCGGGTGGCTTCCTCGGAGTAATAGAGGAGGAAGTCGGCGCCATAGTTGACCTCGGCTCGGGAGGCCTTCAACGGCTTGCCCTGTTCGAGGGTCATCAGCCGGGCGAGATCTTCGGAACGCTCGACCATGAGCGCATGGGCCCGACGCAGGATCGCCGCACGGAAATGGGCCGTCGTCGACGACCACTCGGGGAAGGCCTGATGGGCCGCCTCGATGGCGGCCTCGGCGTCGGCGGCACCACCATCGGGCATCGAGCCGATGACCTCACCGGTTGCCGGGTTGGTGATGTCGAACGATCCGCCGGCGGCGGCCTCGGTCCAATTGCCGTTGATGTACATGGACGGTGAAGATAGTGGCTCGCCGGACGATCAGACAGCCCCGCTCAGACAGTCCCGCTCAGACAGTCCCGCTCAGACAGTCCCGCTCAGACAGTCCCGCTCAGACAGCGACCAGTGCGGGGCGGTGTGATGACCGTTCGGCTGCTCGGGCCACGGTGCGCTGGATCGAGACGATGTCGGCGGTGCGGTACGAGGCCACTCGGACCGACCATGAGTCGATGGTGCCTCGACTCGAGCCGGTGGAGAAGAAGGTGGTCATCGGACCTTCGGGTTGGTAGGCGTTCGCCCCCACGACGGTGGCGATGTCTCCCGACGACAGATGCACCAGGTGCTCGATGTCATCTGCCGGTGGATCGATCCGGAGATCGATCTCATTGTCGTCGAATCGGAACTCGGTGGACTGGGTGCTGGTGGTCATCGTTGTTTCTCCCTTTCGAACACGCAGGGGCGAGTATGGAACAGGGGGTGTGACAGCCATCGATGTCACCGGCCGACCGGGCGGAACGCGGCAGCTCGCGTCGGGTCAGATCGGTGGACGAGGCACCAGGGCGAGCTGGCGAGACAGGGCGACCAATCGGCCCGTGGAGTCCCAGAACTCACCGTCTTCCTCGAGGAGTCCGTCGCTCACGAAACGCGTGGTCATCCGGGCCTGCAGCCAGCCAGACGCCGGCTGCGCCCGCACCTGCACGGTGAGCTCGAGTGTCGGCACCCAGGCGATCGGCAGGTCGGCGTTGAAGATCGTCGGCGGGAATGCATCGGCCGCCTGCAGCAGTGCGATCGAGTCCATCGGTTCGTCGTGAAGCCGGAACCACCCTCGGACCAGGGGGTTGCCAGACCGGGTCCCGTCGGGTCGGGGGACATCCTCGGGATGGAGGCGGATGTCGACACGGTCGAAGAACGGCGGCGGCCACTCGGCGTCGTCGCCTTGCTCGTACACGAAACACTCGTCGAGTGGCGGAAGCTCCGGTGGCGCCCCGTCGGCCCGCAGCACCTCGCCATTCGGTTCGACATCGGTGAACGAACCGAGAAGCTGCAGCATCGGTTTGCCATCGGCGCTGCGCATCGAGCCGGTGACCGTCGCGAAGGACTTCCCACTCTTGATGATCTCGGTGTCGATCGTGACCGGTCCGGGGCGCCCGGGCGCGAGGTAGTGGGCGGTGATCGTGACGGGGTTCGCACGACCACTGGCCTCGGCCATGGCCCGACCGGCGATGGCGATCAGGTAGCCGCCGTTTGCGTTGCCTCGGATGTCCCAACCAGGCTGGATCTCTGCGTGGTAGCGGCCCTCGTGGTCGGGGTCGGTCCGGACCTGAGTTGCATCATCGAACGACATGGGCGGCATCGTAGAAGTCCCCGATGACCGATTGCCAATGCCGAGCGTCGATCAGTGGCCTGCGTAGGTGAGGAGCGAGAACACATCGAGACCTGCGGCCTCGAGCGCGGCCGAACCCCCGAGGTCGGGGAGGTCGACGACAGCCATCGCCGACACGACCTCGACGCCCAAGCGTTCGAGCAACCGGTGGGAGGCGAGCAGGGTGCCGCCGGTGGCGATCAGGTCGTCGACCAGCACCACGCGGTCACCGCTCCGGAAGGAGTCGGTGTGGATCTCGACGGTGGCTGATCCGTACTCGAGGTCATAACTCTCGGCGATGACATCGGCCGGCAGCTTGCCGGCCTTGCGGATGGGAACGAAGCCGATGCCGAGCTCGAGTGCCATTGCGGCGCCGACGATGAAGCCGCGAGCGTCGACACCGGCCACCGCAACGGCTCCGACTCGTTCAGCCTCGGCACTCAGCACCTCGGTGAGTGATCGAAAGGTGTCGGGTGTGGAGAACAGCGGGGTCACGTCTCGAAACATGACCCCGGCCTGCGGCCAGTCCGGGACCGACCGCACGACCGATCGCAATCTTGTTTCGAGGGCAGGGTCGAGACTCGGAGACACCATGCAGGCAGTGTGCCACGACCGGGTAATTTCACCCGGTTTCCAGTAAATCGCTCAAGTTCTGCGAGCACGTTCCCGACACCTGATCAGCACGATCCACCGCCCCACGGAATCGACGGTTGCCCACCCGCGACGACGATCGGAGACAGCAATGCAGGACCAAAACCGCCAGCTTCGACGCGCCCGCAGTCTCGTCGTCGAACGAGTTGCCGGTTCGCTCACATCGATCGCTCGAGTCATGGTTGCCGCGATCGTCTCGGTCGCCGGCCTGGCGGCCATCGTCGAACCTGCCGGCGCAGCGACCTACTCCGATCCGCTCGTCGCCCCGGAGATCGAGCGAGACGTCGCCTCGCTCATGAACCAGATGCGGGTGGATCAGGGACTGGCCCCGCTCGACCTCGTGCTGACGACCGACGGATCGGCGGATCCTCGCCTCGAGACCTGGCGCAACTGCCTGCTCGAACTCAACATGACCTCGCTCATCGAACGCAGCAGCCTCACCCATGATGATGCTCGGGTCTGCGGGGCGAAGAACACGTCGGTGATTCCCGGTGAACAGATCCTCGCCGCCTCATGGCAGTCGGGGAGCCGTGGTGCGAATCCTTCTCGGACGGCGACCTCGTGGCTCGGATCGGCCCCTCACACCAAGTGGCTGATGTCGCCCAACGCCGAATCGATGATGGTCTACGCCGCGTGCTTCGAAGCGAGTGGCAAGAGCTACCTCATCGTCGGGGCGACCCTGCTCGACGGCAGCGGCAACTGGCCACGCCAGAACACTTCGGCTGCTGCGCCCTCCACCGCCGGCGACATCTACGACCCGGCCTACTACCACTCATGCCCCGCACCCGGCTCAGGTGCCCTGGTCCAGCCATCGAAGGCTCGTCCTGGTACCACATCGACACCGCTTCCCGGCACGGTCGCGGCCGCCCGTTCGTTGTCCGAGGTGCTCTCCGCATCGGACTACTCGGCATCCGATGCCGCGACCCTTCGCCTCTACCGGGCGTTCTTCGGGCGAGACCCCGATGCTTCGGGTGCCGCCTACTGGATCACCGAGGCTCGGCATGGCGTTGCACTCGACACCTTGGCGTGGAGCTTCGCCAACTCGGATGAGTTCATCGGTCGCTACGGCAGAATCGACAACGCCCGGTTCCTCAGTCTGATGTTCGAGAACATGCTCGGACGAGCTCCCGATGCCGCGGGCTACTCCTACTGGCTCGACCAGATGGTCGCTCAGGGCCTCGGGCAACACGAGGTCGTGCGGTGGGTCACGGCGAACAACGAGTTCGCCAACCGCTACCCCTTCACGCCGACGAGCTGACCGCCGAGCACGGTTCCGACGCACGACCCTGCGCCGTCTTCGACCAGAGCCCGTTCGATCGTGCGATCGCCGGCTCGAACGTCGAACAGGGCGAAGTCGGCGCGCTTGCCGGACTCGAGTGAACCGAGCTGGCGGTCGAGGCCCAGGGCGGTGGCGCCCCCGATGGTCGCCGCAGTCAGCAACCGCTGATCGAGATCGTCTTCGTCGTAGCCGCCGTCGATGGCAAGGACCCGGAGAAGGGCCACGTCTTCCATGAGGTCGAGCGAGGGCGATGAACCGAGGGAGTCGGTTCCGACGGCGAACGGAATGTTCTCGGCCAGATAGTCGGCGACCGGCGGTGTGTCGATCCCGACCACTCGGTTGGAACGTGGGCACAGTGCGACCAGGGTCCCGTCTCTGGCCGTGAGCGCTCGGCCTTCACGGTCGAGGTACACGCCGTGGGCGAAATGGGCGTCAGGTCCGGTGAGCCCGAGGTGGTGGACCAGTTCGGCCGCACTCATGCCCGCACCCCCACGCTCGAGAATGCCGAGTCGGCGCTTGGAGACGACACGCAGCCGCTCGGCGAGCGAGCCGGTTCCCGTGCGGTAGTACTCGTCTTCGCCGTCGGACTCGGCAACGTGGATGTGGAGGCGGACGCCGAGTTCACGCGCCATCGCCGCCATGCCCGACAGCACCGGCTCCTCGAGGCTGTAGGGAGCATGAGGGGAGATGCCGACCGTGGTGAACTCCGACGTGGCCCCTTCGACGATGGCGGTCCGGAGTCGCTCGGCTTCCCCGCCGAACCACCCGGATTCGTCGGTGCCGATGAGCTCGAGATACGCCACACCGGGGACACCCCGGTCGTGGAGAACGTCGCGTGCCTCGAAGTCGGTCACGATGTCGGCGATACAGGTGATGCCGAAGCCCAGCATCTGGTCGACGCCCTCGTTGGCGACCGCAGTCCAGTCCTCGTCGACTCGGGCGTCGTAGACGTCGATGAACGCCACGGACCAGGCGGTGTAGTCGGGATGGACGACCGAGCCGACGTCGGCGAACGAGGTGTATTGGAGGTGGGTGTGTGCGTTGACCAGCCCGGGCGACAACACCCCGCTCCATTCGACGGTTTCGGCCGTCGGATGATGGTCGAGTATCTCGGCGGCCGGGCCGACCTCGACGATTCGGCCGTCTCGCACCGCAACGCAGCCATCGACGATCGCGGGCGACGAAACCGGAAGCACATGCTCGGCCCGGTGCACGGTGACAGGACCGGGATCACTCACCATCGAAGCGCAGCGGCCTCTTGGGCTCGGGTCGGAGTGTCGATCGCAAGGCCCGCTGCTCGGAGCTGACTGGCAGCGACCTCGTCGTCGATCGCCTTGGGGAGCAGGTGCACGCCCGGCTCGAGATCTGTTGCGGCCAGGTGGTCGAGGGCGCGGAGCTGGAGGGCGAGCGACAGGTCCATCACTTCGATCGGGTTGCCCTCACCGGCGGAGGTGTTGGCGCAGTACCCCTGACTGACGACGAAGATGGTGGGACCGTTCGGCACGATCAGCTCGCGGATGTTCGCCCTGACTTCTTCTCCCCAGACGAGATCCGAGGCGGAGCCGTCGAGCGTGATCGAGGGATCGAACTCGGGCGGACCGGCGCCACCGACCGCGATCACTGCGCCATCGGGAAGAGCAGCGACGTGCTCTGCGACCATCGAGTGACCGATGCCGCTGGCGGTGATGGCCATGTCGGCGCCGGCAACTGCCTCCAGCAGGGGAGCGATGGCATGACCGTCGTGGTGGGCGACGAGCGCTTCGACCGGATCGATTTCACAGACCGTCACTCGGGCACCGAGGGCGCGAGCGGCGGACGCGATGCCTTTGCCGACCTTGCCGTAGCCGACCACGACCACGACCTTGCCCTGCATCTGCATGTTGGTGGCGTCGAGGACGGCCATGACGACCGACTGGCCGGTGCCGTAGACGTTGTCGAACAACAGCTTGGTGCGGGCGTCGTTGACGGCGACACACGGCACGCGCAGCAGTCCTTCGGCTTCCATGTTTCGGAGGGGTCGGACGCCGCTGGTGGTCTCTTCTGCCACGCCTTCGAGGTCGGACAGCACGTCGCTGCGCTCGGCATGGATTCGGCGGACGATCGAGGCGCCGTCGTCGGCGAGGAGCTGAGGCCGGGTGTCGATGAAGGCATCGACGAGTTCGTCGACCCGCTCGTTCGACGCGCCGGCTTCGGCGTAGACATCGATCCCGGCGGCACGCAGTGCGGCGACGACCGGCGGTTTGGTCGAGTTGGCCGAGCCGAGCACCGAGACCTGAGCACCGAGCGAGGCGATGGCCTCGATGAGGCAGGCGGTCTTGGGTTCGAGCGTGAGTGCGACGCCGACGCGTTTGCCGTCCAGACGCCCGCCGGCGCGGACGTGTTCGGTGGCGGCTCGGAGTGCCGGCATGAAGTCTCGGGCGAAGTCGATCATGCCTCGGCCGATGTCGGCCTCGGTCGGTGTGTTGGTCATTGGTTCCCCCATGAGTGGAACGTGTCGGCGTCGAGGATTTCGCTGAGGGTGTCGGTCTGGTCGTCGTCGAGATGGTCGATCGTGATCCCCCGACTGGCGAGCTTCGCCGTGGCGATGGCCCGATCGAGTTCGGCGGGGAAGCGATGGATGCCGGGAGCGAGGTCGTTCGATGCCAGGTGATGGCAGCCGAGGGCCTGGACCGAGAACGAGAGGTCCATGATCTCGACCGGATGCCCGAGTCCGCCGGCGATGTTGACCAGCGCGCCCTCGGACAGCACGTAGACGGGCTTCGACCCGAGCTCGTACCGGGTGACACCAGGACGAACCTCGGTCATGGCGTCGGCTGATTCGATGAGGGCGGGAACGTCGACCTCATGGTCGTGGTGACCGGCGTTGGCCAGGATGACATGCGGCTTCATCGAATCGAAGTGGCGGGTGGTCACCGCTCTGATGCCACCGGTTGCCGTGATGACGATGTCGGCCGTGGTGAGCGCCGTGTTGAGATCGGCGACGTCGTGGCCATCGGTGTGTGCTTCGAGCGCACGGATGGGATCGACCTCGACGGCGGTCACGCGGGCACCGAGCGCGTGGGCATAGGTGGCGATCCCTCGACCGACCCAGCCGTAGCCGACGACGACGAGTCGCTTTCCGGGAAGTCGTTGGTTGGTGAGGGCGAGAATGGCCTGGATCGTCGACTGCCCGGTTCCGTACCGGTTGTCGAACATGTGCTTCAGTGCCGCGTCGTTGGCCGCGACGACCGGCATCGGGAGTCGCCCGAGTCGTTCGAGTTCGCGGAGTCGAGCGACCCCGGTCGTCGTCTCTTCCGACACGCCCTTCAACTGGGCATAGAGCGCTGGTTTGTCGCGAGCCATCCGGATCGTGAGTTCGCCACCGTCGTCGATGATGTACTCGGGATTCGAGTCGGCGACCCGAAGGAGATCGGCTTCCCAGACCTCATTGGTCGAGCCGCGTGAGGAGTGGACTTCGATGCCTCGTTCGACGAGCGCTGCGGCGACGTCGTCTCGGGTCGACCACGGATTCGATCCGGCGGCGACCACGGTCGCTCCGGCATCGGCCAGCACGGTGGCGAGGAAGGCGGTCTTGGCCTCGAGGTGGACGACGACGGCGACTCGCTTGCCGCGAAGCGATCCGTCGGCAACGAGCTTGCGAACGAAGCCGTCGAGCACGGGCGAGCGTCGCCGTGCCCATTCGATGGCCTGATGGCCCGTCGGGGCCAGCGATGCATCAGCGATCCTCGATCGGCTCGCAGGCGTGCTGGGTGTTCCGTTGTCGGTCGCTTCGTTGTCGGTCGCTTCGTTGTCGGTCATAGTCTCCCGGCTTCGATGATTCGTTGGAGGAACTGGCGAGTGCGTTCCTCTTGGGGGTCGGTGAACAACTGGTCTGGTTCGGCCTCTTCGACGATGCGTCCGGCATCGAGGAAACAGACCCGGTCGGCGACCTCTCGGGCGAAGCCCATCTCGTGGGTGACGATCATCATGGTCATGCCGCTTGCCTTGAGATCTCGAATGACCGCGAGGACGCCACCGATCAGTTCTGGGTCGAGCGCCGCGGTGACTTCGTCGAGCAGCAGGACGTCGGGGTTGGTGGCCATGGCTCGCACGATGGCGACGCGCTGCTGCTGACCGCCGGAGAGCCGGTCGGGATAGGAACTGGCGAACTCGGTCATGCCGAACAGGTCGAGGAGTTCGATCGCCTTCGCTTCCGCCGCTGCCCTGTTGGTCCCATGGACCTTGCGGGGGGCCAGGGTCACGTTGTCGAGGACGGTCATGGTTGGGAAGAGGTTGTACGACTGGAAGACGATCCCGACCCGCTTGCGGAGATCGGATTCGGAGAGCTCGTCGCTCTCGATGTCGACACCGTCGAGCAAGATCTGGCCGTGGTCGTAGGGGACCAACCGGCCGGCACAACGCAGCATGGTCGACTTGCCGGACCCGGACGCCCCGATGAGGCACACGACCTCGTGCTCGGCGATGTCGAGGTCGACCGAGTTCAGCACGAGCGACTTGCCGTAGTACTTGGTCAGCTTCTGGATCTGGATCTTCGGTGTGGTCGATGGAGGTGTCATCATCGCGTTCGCTGTAGTCGACGTTCGGCGTCGCGCCGTGCGTACCAGTCGGCGAACCGAGCCAGCGGAACGCTGGCGACCAGGAACAGCGCAGCGGCGACCATGAACGATGAGTAGTTGAAGGTGCGGTCCTTGATGATCTGGGCTTCGCGAACGGCGTCGCGGATGCCGATGACGCTCAGGAGCGCCACGTCTTTCTGTAGCGACACGGCGCCGTTCAGGAGAGCGGGGGAGACGTTGCGGATCGCTTGGGGGATCACGGCGTAGCGAAGGGTCTGCCACTGGTTGAGGCCGAGGGCCTTCGCGGCAGCGCGCTGGCCGTCGTGTACGGAGTCCATGCCGGCTCGGTAGACCTCGGCGGTGTAGGCGGAGTAGCCGGTGACGAGGGCGACGGTTCCCCAGAACAGGGCGCCCTTGGGAAGCCCGTTGAGTTGGAGCGCCGGCACACCGAATCCGAGGAGCAGGATCAGCAGCAGCGACGGGATGCCCCGAAGCACGTCGATGAACACGACGGCGAAGAAGCGGAGGGGGGCGAAGAGCGGGCCCGAGAGTGATCGCATGACGGCGATCATCAGCGAGACGACGAGGATGAGGATCTCGGCGATCACCCAGACCCGCATGTTGAGCCAGAAGCCGTCGAGGACGTTGGGGAACGAGTCCTTCATCACCGACCACGAGAAGAACTGGCGTTGGACACGTGGCCACTCGGCCGAGGAACCGACCCACCACACAAGGAGAACGACGACGACGCCGGTACTGATCGCGCTGATCAGTACCGGCGTCAGCCGTTCACGAACACTGAGGGTCGACGGTGCCGGAGGTGGCACTTCATCGCCTGATCGTTCGGTCATGGGTCGTCGTTCTTACAGGCCTGAGGCCTACTTGGTGATGTTCGGGATGTCGCCGTCACCCTGGAGCCAGGTTTCGGCCAAGGCGTCGAGCGTTCCAGCCGAACGAAGTGACTCGAGGGCCACGTCGACACAGGAGACGAGTTCGTTGCCGTCGGTGAAGAGCAGCGACATCGCTTCGCCTTCTTCGTCGTCACCGGCCGAAGGAAGCACACCGGCGATCACGCCGTCGTCGAGTTCGACGGCCGACAGGTAGAGGGCGGTCGGCAGGCTGACGACGGTTGCGTCGATCTGCCCGGCAACCATGGCGGCGACGGTGTCGGCCTGCGTGTCGTAGACGGCGACGTCTTCGGCGCCGATCTGGTCTTCGATGTAGGCGAGATCGGTGGTGCCGATCGTTGCGCCCCACTTGGCCTCGGTGAGGTCGGCGAAGGTTGCTGCGCCGACGGCGGGTGAGCCGCCGATGGCGAGCACGGCCTTGCTGGCCCGGTAGTACGGGACGGAGAAGTCGACGACTTCATCACGCTCGGGCAGCGGTGAGTACTGCTGCATGTTGAAGTCGTATTCCTTCTCGCCGGGTGCGATGGCCACGTCGAAGTCGGTGCGGACCCACTCGACATCGGCCTGTGCGAAGCCCATTTCCTCTGCGAGGGCATAGGCGACGGCGCTTTCGAAGCCCTCGCCATTTGCCGGATCGTCGTCGATCATCCACGGCGGGAACACCGGTTCGCCGGTGGCGATGGTGAGCTTGCCGTCGGCGTGGAGCGGCAGGCTGTCGATGGCGCAGTCGAGCTCGCCAGACGCACCGTCTGCGGACTCGTCGGTGTCACCAGCAGATGTGGTCTCGGCGTCGCTGTCGGAGCCGCAAGCGGCCGAAACGAGCGCAAGTGCAAAGAGCAGGGACAGGAGTTTTGTCAATCGGGATCGCATGAACCCTCCCAGGTCGAAGTTGAGATGAACTCCGATTGTCTACCATCTGCCAGCCGAAATTCGGTAGGCGATTCCTCAACGGGGTGGTCGAGCTTCTGGCGTGGAGGTGTCGGCAGGGCGAGCCAGCAGGGCCTCGTCGTATCGATGTACCTCGACGAATCCGAGGCGTTCGTAGATCGATCGGGCGACGGTGTTGTCGGCTTTGACGTTCAGCCCGATGTCGTTGATGCCGAGCTCGACCAGGGCCCGGACCACGGCTGCGGTCACGACCGCGCCGAGGCCGCGACCTCGGTGATCGGGGTGCACCAAGACGCAGCCGACCGCGGCGACGTCGATCTCCGGGCTGCAGACGTGCACGCCGGCCATGGCGACGAGCTGGTCCCCGGCGAACACCCCGTGGAACGGTCCGTCGTCGAGCAGGGTGGGAGTGAAGAACGAGCCCGGATCGATTCGGGTGGCCAGCAGCTGCTCGATCGCGAGAAGATCGTCCCGATCGATGGATCGGGACGTCAGGTTGTCGAGTTCGGGCGCGATCTGGAAGTTCGGCGAAATATTTTCGCAGAACATTTTCACGTGTTCGCCGGCGTCGAATTCGATGATGCGACCGTGGGCCGCCAGGTGTTCGGCAAACCCGACGGGGCCCGTCGCGAAATAGCGATCGGGCAGGAGGTGGTCGACATCGACCCAGAGGTCGAGCGCCAGTTGTGGGTCTCCGGCGTTGACGCCGTAGACGATCAGGTCCGGCGGGTCGCCGGGCAGTCCGATTTCGCCAATGGTCGCCGAGTCACGCTCCCACCAGCGGGAACGCAACCAATAGGCGTCGGTGAGATCGCCGAGTCCATAGATGTGAACCCGTCGATCTTGTTCGAGCCGCGTTCGTAGGGCGCGCCGAGACGCGCTTTCGACATGAGGGTGCGACGCATGGCCGCACCCAGGTGATCGCGGTTGGGTCAGCCCATTCCCGACACGTTGGCGACGATGGAGGTGAGGCCGAGGGTGGCGGAAGCGGCGGCGGCGGCAGTGGCGATGGCGGCGAACTTGATCTTGCTCATGGTGCAATGTCCTTGTCTTTGGGTCACGATTCACCTAGAGAGAGGAGGAACCATGGCGTTTGATTCAAGAAACCCAGAAAACTCTTCTGCGGGTGTCGATGTCCTCGATCTGCCCACTGTCGGTCCACCTCGTGTCGATCCACCAATCGCCACGAGGGTGTCGGTTCGCGCTGGTCGGAGGCGGTCCGTCCCGGCCGCCTCGCTCGGGCAGGCGTCGAACACCCATTTGATCGAGCGAGCCAACGACGGTGATCGTCTCGCCTGGGAAGCCCTGGTCGAGCGGTATGCCGGACTGGTCGAAGCCGTTGCGGTTCGTCATCGTCTCGACCGCCACGACATCAACGACGTCTCCCAGGTCACCTGGCTCCGATTGACCCAGCATCTCGACCGGCTCAATGATCCGGAACGGGTCGGGCTGTGGCTCCACACCGCAGCACGGCGTGAATGCCAAGCATTGCTCCAGCGCTCCGGCCGCATGACCCCCACCGACATCGCCGACGAGTTCGATGACGACCGGGAGCAGCCCGAGGAGCTGATCAGCCGGGCCGAGCGAGCGCATCATCTTCGCGACGCGCTTTCGCGACTCCCAGATGCTTGTCGTACATTGTTGGAACTGATGTTGGTGCAGGATCCTCCGGCGCCGTACGCCGAGATCAGCGAACGATGCGAGATTGCCGTCGGCACGATCGGTCCACGGCGCAAGCGGTGCCTCGCCCACTTGCGGCGTCTGTACGACCAAGTCTTTCCCGACACCGATACCGAAATCGAGGGATGTTGATGCCAGCACGAGACTCTGACCTGTTCGATCAGCTTTGCGAACTGCTTCGTGACCAGCCGGGCGACGGCGTGGTCGACCGGGCCAAACAGTTGTGGGATCTCCGCTCGATCGACGAGGAAGTCGCCGAACTGGCCTCCGACTCGTTCGATCAACTTCCGGTCGGGGTTCGCCGTGCCGCCTCGCTCGAACGAGACCTCTCGTTCGAGTTCGACGGTGTCGAGCTGTCGATCCGACTCGATGGACCCGATCTGCTCGGCCAGATTCTCGGTGAGCCCGTGTTGTCGGGGCAGGTGGTCACCACCGAAGGTTCCTGTGCCCTCGACATCGACGACCTCGGAAGCTTCTTCACCGATCGGCCGGCCTCTGATCTGGTGCGGGTGGCTCTGGTGACCGATTCGGGCCGGCGGCTGTCGACCGAGTGGATTCGGCTGTAGCCACGGAACCCACGACGACAAAGAGGTCTGTTCTCTCAGGCGCAGAGCTGCTCGCCGTCGTCGAGGACCGTCGCGCTGTCGGTGTACCGGAGTCCATCGAGCACGACTTGTTGGAGTTGGTGGCAGGCGAGCCGCTGCAAGAGGATCGAACCGCAGCCGAGTGCGCACTTGGGCTGCTGAGTCGACAACGGGGAGATTTCGACAGCGCTCGCGAGCACTTCGACCGAGCCGCCGCCGCTCGTCCCGGCTCAGAGGTAGCCGCCCGTTCGATGATCTACCTGGCCGGAGTGCACGCCCTCCAGGCCGATTTCGATGGTGCCCAGCATCTCTTGAACGCTGCGGTCCCCGATCTCGTCGACGCCGACCTTCCGCTTCTCGAACTGCAGTACGGATTCCTTGCCGAACTGCGAGAACAGTATGACGAGGCCATCCTGCGATACGGGCGAGCGATCGATCTCGGTGGAGTACAGAGCGATCGGTATGTCCTCTCGCTGGCACTGAACAACCGAGCCAATGTGTGGCAGCGGCTGGGAAATCTCGACGAAGCCGAGTTCGATCTGCGTCTGCTTCTCGTCGAGGCGGCCGACAACTCTCGGATCGCTGGTCTCGCGCAGCACAACCTCGGTTCGGTGCTCGGTCAGAAGGGTGCGGTTCGTGAGGCGATGGAGCGCATCGACCGAGCGGCACTCTCTCGAGAGGGCCACGGGATCGACGGCGGGCAGGCTTCGGTCGCAGAATCTCGAACTCTGTTGTTGGGAGCGTTGTACGGCGATTGCATCCAGTCGGGTCAGGCCGCGTTGCGGCGCGAATCATCAGGTGCATCGCCCCCACTCGAGATGCCTGATCTCCTCGTGTTGCTCGGGCGGGCGGCCGTCTCCCTGGGCAAGGTGAGCGAGGCGCTCGACTACTTCCGAGAGGCCGTGACCCTGTTCGCCGCGCAAGACCGGCGTGTCAGCGAGCGCCAGAGCCTGATGGTGGTCGAGCTGCTCGAAAGCCGTGAGATTCCCGATGTCGGGCCGGACGATCCTGGTGGCGACGCCGTCTACGAGGCGCTCGTGGCGCTCGGCGATCACGACCGGACGACGGCAACCGGATGCTGGACGGCCGCACTTCGCACCCTCGAATCTGAACGGCCACAAGTCAGAATTCTCGGCCACTACGCCCGGGCCAATCTGCTCCTCGAACAGGGCGATGCGGCCGGTGCCAAAGACGAAGCCGGGCTGCTCGTGTCCCAGCTGGCGGCGCACACTGCTGACATCAACTCCGTCGAGTTGCGGGCAGCGCTGGTGTTCGGTCTGGTCGACGTCGAAGGGTTGGCCGTGCGGATCGCGCGGGCAGGCGAACCATTGGACCTGGCCTGTCTTGTCGATCAGGCCAACACGGTGGTCCACTCGGTGGCCCCGTTGTCCGACACCGATGCCGAATTGGCCGAACGACTCGAAGAACTCCGTGCATCGTTGACCGCCACGGATCATGCGAGAGTCGACCCGTCAGAAGTCGAGCTGCTCGAAGGTCGCCTCCGATCGTTGCATCGCCGGATGAAACGTGCCGAGGTCTCGACCGACGAACCACTGGGCATCGCCCAGCTCCAGGCCGAGGGGTGCACTCGGACCATGGTGATGTTCGCCGAGTCCGACGGACATTTGTGGCGCCTGGTTCTGCCGAGTTCGGCCGATCTCACTGCCGGGGCGACGTTGACCGACCTGGGGCCGCGTGACCGTCTCACGAGCTCCATTCGCCGCCTGCGGCACGTTTCCGACGGGTTGGCCCGCCGTCCGTCGCCCATTCCGGCGAACCTGATCGCCGGGCTCGATCGTCGGGCCGGTGAGCTCGATGCCCTGCTCCTCGACGGAGTCGAGATCGACAACCAGACCGATGTGATCATGTTCCCCGGCCGGTTCCTCACCTCGGTGCCGTGGCGGGTGCTTCCGACGGCACGCACGTGGCAGGTCGCGATCAATGCCGGCACCCCGTTGGAATGTCACGTCGCTCCGATCGTCCATCGATCGCCGGATGGCCCACGGGCGTTGATCGTCGCAGGCCCCGACCTGGGCACCGGGATCGCCGAAGAGGTGCGGGCCGTTGCCGGCATGTATCACGACCCGATCGTTCTGACCGGCGACGACGCAACGGTCTCGGCGGTCATCAGTGCGTTCGAAGAGGTCGACATCGCGCACATCGCCGGTCATGGTTCGCTCCATGCCCGAGACCCGCTGATGGCGATGATCGGCATGGCCGACGGGCCACTCACCGTGTACGACATCGAGATGTCGAGCGCGACACCGCCGACCGTCGTGTTGGCGTCGTGCCTGGTCGGTTCTGGTGGTTCGACGGGAAGCGAAGTCAGCTACGGCTTCGCCTCGGCCCTTGCCTCGCGTGGCACCAAACAACTGATCATCTCGCCGGTCGAACTCGACGATGACAAGACCGCCATCGTCATGCCGGCGCTCCACCGAGAGCTCGCCAGGCATGGCACGGCTCGGGAGGCACTCGAGTCGCTCGAGTTCGAGCAGCTCGATCTCCAACGAGTCGTCGACAGTCTGTTGGCCGTCGAGACGCACTGGGGCTGAGCCTCTCCGATTCGCCGGCGGCGGTTGCATGACTGGCCTACGGTCTCACTGATGAGTGACCACGACAGCCCGCTGTCCGGAACCGAGGTGCTTCAACTCGACTCGGTCGACGTTGGTGACACCTTCAAGATCTTCGTCGGCCACTGCGGCGACGATCTGGCCGACGGCCAGGTCCCGGTGCTGTATGTCACCGACGCGAACGGGTTCTTCGGCACGGCCGTCGACACCGTGCGGAGCCTGCAGCTGATGGCCATGCTGCCTCCGATGCTCGTCGTCGGGATCGGCTATCCGGTCGGTGGCCTGATCGACACCGTCGCCATTCGAGTGCGCGACCTCACGCCGAGCGTCGACGAGGCCTTCACCGGCGAGTTCATGGGAGGCACGCCGAGTGGTGGCGGACCGGCGTTCGTTCGATTCATCGAACGTGAGCTCAAACCCTGGGTCGAACGACGCTTCGCCGCCGATCCAGGCGACGCCACGTTCTTCGGTCATTCGTTCGGCGGACTGTTCGGCGCCCACGTGCTCCTGACGCAACCCTCCCTGTTCCAGCGCTACATCCTGGGCAGTCCATCGGTGTGGTGGCACGGCGACGAGGCGTTCGACACCGAAGCGACCTACGCCGGCCGCCACGACGATCTGGCGGCGCGCGTCTACGTCGGGGTCGGTGAACACGAGACCCATGAGGGTCGTCAGCGTGAACAGCGCAACCTGCCACCAGGTGTCGCAGCCATGGCCAAGGCTCGCCATCTCGACATGGTCGACGACACCGAGCGGTTCGCCGCCGCGCTCGAGGCCCGGGCCTACCCGAGCCTGGAGCTCCGATCGGTCGTGCTCCCAGACGAGTTCCACGTGAGCGTCGGACCGCTCCATCTCTCACGAGGACTCAGATTCGTGTTCGACGCCCCGAGCTGAGCTCGCGGTTTTGGGGTGGCGGTGGTCCGGGGACGCGGTGGTCGGGGGCGCGATGGTCTGGGTGCTCAGTCGGTCGTCAGGATGGTGATGAGTTCGTCGCCGAAGCGTTGCAGCACGACGTTGCGCTGGGGGAGCTTGTCGAAGACGCCTGCGCTGGTCTTGGTCGGCCGATCGGCCAGCCAGTGGGCGATGAGCTCGTCGGAGGCGACGTCGGTCGGTGAGTTCCCGAGATCGTGCGCCACCTTGGCTCGCCACTCGATCACCTGCTTCGCCCTGGCTCCTGCCGAACCCATGAGGCAGTAGAGATGCAGTCCGAGCTTCTGCTCGCCGGCGTTGAGTTTCTCGGCGCAACCGGCACAGGTGGGCGTTCGTCTGGCCGTCGCAACCGAACCGGCCTTGCGAGATCCACCGGACGTACGCGACGACTTGGTGACGCGGCCCCGGCCGGATGACGTTCGAACCTGGGCGGGCAGGATGTCGTCGACGAACGACGACCGTTCCTGGTTCATGGTCCATCCCTTGGCCGTGGTCTTGGATGCGGCGTGGGTGATGGTGAGGTTCCGCCGAGCTCGGGTGATGGCCACATAGAAGAGGCGTCGCTCTTCCTCGATGGCCTCGCCACCTGCGGTGACCGCCTTGTGATAGGGCAGCATTCCCTCCGCCGCTCCGTAGAGCACGACCTGGTCCCATTCCAGACCCTTGGCCTTGTGGATCGTGGCCAGCGTGACGGCATTGGTGGTGGGCTCGGCGTCGTTGATCGCCGAGTCGAGGAACGCCCTGCGAAGGTCGGCGGCGTTGATCGGTTCGCCCGCGCTCGCCATGCGCTCGGCGGCAAAGGCCTCGGCCTGCTCGACGAGGGTGGATTGGTATTCCCACTTCTCGTGAGCGGCGCCCTCGCCCTCTGGCGGTCGATCGGGATCCCACCCCTGCCGCTTTGCGGTGTGCACCAGGAGCTCGAGTCCGTTCTGGTCGGGATCGACGCGAGCCGCCTGGCCAAAGGGCCGCAGGATGCCGAGCACGGCGTCGGTCTCGTAGAACAGGCTGTTGCCGAGCACGCGGAACGGGATCGAACGACGGCGCAGAAGACCTTCGATGGCGGCCGATTGGAAGTTCAGCCGGAACAACACGGCCATCTCGGACCACGGTATGCCCTCTCGGGCGGCGGCCTGGAGCGCATCGAGCACCTTGAGGGGCTCCGTGTCGGTCGATGGGGTCTCGACGATGCGAGGAACCGGCCCGGTGCCGGCCTGGGCCACCAGCGCCTCGGGCTTGCCGACACTGCGAGAGGTGAGGTTGGCGGCGGCGACGATCTGTTCGGTCGATCGATAGTTGCGGTTCAGGTAGCGGATCTCGGCGCCGGGCCAGTGCGTGGCGAAGTCACGTAAGAACGTGGGCTCGGAGCCCTTGAAGGAGAACACGGTCTGACGGGGGTCGCCGACGGCACAGAGCTGCCCGGTTCGGCCCAGGAGCGCCGCGAGGAACGCCTGCTGAGACGGATCGATGTCTTGGTATTCGTCGACGACGATGCATCGCCATTCGTCATGAATCGTCGTGGCGACCGTGGTGTCGTCTTCGATGAGCCCGGTGGCGAGGGACAGGTAGTCGCCGAAGTCGACGAGACCCTGGCTGTCTTTGTGCTCGATCCAGTTCTCCCACGCCTTGGCGACCTGCGTGCCGGGTCTGCCGGTCGGCAGGTGATCGATGCGAGCAATCGAGCTCGGTGTCTCGAGTCGGGCGTTGGCCAGCTCGATCTCGGCCTTGACGTCGCTCACGATCGCCATCTGGTCTTGGTCGATGCGTTTGCCACCGTAGATGATGCGCTTCAGCGGGGCCCACGAGTCGGTGACGAGCTGGCGCTGCGCGGTGTCGGGATCGAACCGCTTGACGAGCCCGAGCGCAGCAGAGTGGAAGGTCTTGCAGGTGGTGTTGGCGACACCGAGATCGATGACCCGACTCCGGAGCTCACCAGCGGCTTTGCGGGAGTGCGTCACCGCCACGATGCGATGTGACGCCATGTCGCCGGTTGCGTGAAGGTGGGCGATGCGGTGGGCGACCGTACGGGTCTTGCCGCAGCCGGCACCGGCGATCACGCACAGCGAGTTGCCGCGCCATCGGACGACCTCGGCCTGTTCGGGATCGAGTCCGCTGAGTATCTCGTCCGCATCCAACGACTTCACCCTTCGAAGGCTGACGGTGAAACACGCAGAATGCAACCATGAGGGCGGACAGATGTTCGATTGTGTGAGGGAACCTGGTTTCACCCACTCAGCGCTTACTCAGACAGCGCTCACTCAGACAGCGCTCACTCAGACAGCGCTCACTCAGGCAGCGCTCACTCAGGCAGCGCTCACTCAGGCAGCGCTCACTCAGGCAGTGGCGTGGCGGGCAACCGCCGACTCGAGCTCGTCCAGAGCGGCGCTGGTGCCGTCCGGGTCGTGGTCGGCTGCGAACTCGGCGGCTTCGACGGCCGAGCGCGTGGCGGCAACAGCCGCCGGATCGACACCCTGGGCGAGGAGCATGTCGAGTCGTTCGCGAAGTGTGGCGCTCTCGGGCCACTCGATTCCCAGCGAGCTGCCGATGCGGTTCAGCCGCTCGACGTCGGCGGGAAGTCGGTGTCCGCGGCGTGCATCGACCAGCTTCCAGGTCAGGAGACCGACGACGAGCATCAAGCCGACGACGAGTCCGATACGCATCCAGGGAACCGTCACCGTCGCCGGGGTCGGTGGCGCCTGCTCGCCGGCGAGCGGTACGACCGAGGTCGGGTCGAAGCCCTGCCAGCCGATCCCGGCGAAGTACACCTCGGTCCAGGCGTGGGCATCGGTACCTCGGGAGATCCACTCGCCGGTCGCATCGTCGAACTCGCTCGGGACGTAGCCGACGGCGATGCGTGAGGGGATGCCGAGCGACCGCAGCATGACGGTCATGGCGCTGGCGATCTGCTCGCAGTAGCCCTCGTGGAGATCGAACAACAGACGATCGACGGGGTCGACACCGACCGGGGCGGCAACCACATCTCGCCGGTACGAGACGTTGTCGGCGAACCAGTCCTGAAGCGCCATGACCTTGTCGTAGGTCGTCGGTGCGTCGGCGGTGATCTGCCGAGCGAGCTCGGCGCTCGCGCTCGAGACGTCGCCCTCGTGTGCGTACCGCTGGTCGATCGTCACCGGGATTCGTCGGCTGTCGAGATCTGACGCTCGCAGCTGTTCGGCGTCGACAGCCATGATCGCGCTCTCGACCGTCCACTGGGCGCCGGCATTGAGTGGCCAGGTCGGTCGGATGGAGTTGTCGTCGAGCCCCCATGTGCCGTGGAATCCATCGAAGTGCAGGACCTCCATGCGGTCGGCCGCGAGGAAGACGTCGAGGCCGGCGCGCTCGATCGTGAACGTCTGGATCAGACGTTCTGAACCGATCGGCGACGTCCCCGGCTGGAGATTGAGGGTGCCGGCATCGATGGTGAAGTCCTGGGTCGGGCCGGTGTCGGTCCAGTAGCGGCCGTCATAGTCGTCGTAGGTGAGGCCCCGCCAGTACATGGCGCGGTCCGAGCGAACCCGCAGCACGATCTCCTCGTCGAGCGTCGGAGTGTCGCCGGCATCCAGCTGACCCGAGAACCCGGGATGACTCTGGAGGGCGTCCCCATCGATGTCGCCTGCGTTCCATTGCAGCGAGGGTGGCCGACGATCCGAGACGGGCAGCAGGCCGTCGGCGATCGCCGCTCCGCCGACGGCACCGACCATCGTGACGACGATGATCGGCATCAGGAGCAACGGCTGAGCGAGCGATCGGTCGTGTCGATCGAAACGAGCAACGGGGATGGGGTCGGGGAGAAACTCCGAGACCACGCGGGTGACGAGCATGATGATGAACCCGAGGATGATCCACCACTGCTCGAGATCGACGATGGACCGATTGGCGGCCGTTCCGACCGCGTCCATGATCAGCGGCACCAGCAGAGTGACCGAGACGGCTGCCGAACCGAGTGCTCGCCCTCGCAGCAGCCAACCGGCCAGGATCAGGCCGACCGAGAAGATGATGATGGTGTACGTGAGATTCGACGAGGAACGCTGCAACGCCGATCCGAGCAGGGCGAGGCCGAGCACGCCGAGCACCCACCTGGGCGCCGGTGCCGACCGGGGCTGAGGAAGCCCCAGGAGGCCGATGCCGAGCCACAGCGCGGCGACGAGCCCCTGCACCATCGTCGGACTCGTTGCCGCCACGGCGCACATGGCCG
>RCMY010001214.1_pt1 | contig 24634 bp, 25 predicted proteins | sample 2041341 | NCBI WGS metagenome assembly RCMY01 (sample SAMN09708234, study PRJNA481090) | Marine sediment metagenome, whole genome shotgun sequencing project.
CTGGACGAGATCGTGCGCGATCATCTGAACGAGCAGCTATTGCAGCTATGGGACCGCACCGGCAAGACCATCTGCTTCGTCACCCATTCGATCCCCGAGGCGGTCTATCTCAGCACGCGCATCGTCGTCATGTCACCCCGGCCCGGCCGTATCGCAGATATCATAGACAGCCCCCTGCCCCGGCAGCGCCCGCTCGACATCCGCGACACACCCGAATTCATCGACATCGCCCACCGCGTCCGCGACGGGCTGCGTGCGGGGCACGATAGTGAATAAGCGACGAGAGTCAGCGATTGCCCCCACCCTTTCAATCGGGCGGGGAACTTTCACCATTCACGGTCATCGGCTCTCCAGCCTGTACCGTGCGACCAGAAGACCACTCAAATCTTTCAGTGTTCTTAAAATACTCAAAACAATCTGGCTAAAGCAGGCGTTCCAGTTGAGTATTTTTGGAACACTGAAAGGCGGAGCGGCATGATGCGAAACGTCCTGCCTATCCTCACCGTCGTCGCGGCCATCCTCGCGTTTTGGTACATCGCCGCGATTCCGCTGAACGCGCATTGGGCCTATGACAAGGCCAAACGGGCAGACGTCCAGCTAAGCACGGTCCAACTTGTCGCCGACACCTGGAGCCAGAAGAAGCCGAAGCTGCCGGCACCGCATCAGGTGGCGTCCGAGATGTGGGACACGACCGGCGCCATGGTGTTGAAGGGGCGCGGGTTTTCCAAGCGCTCGCTGATCTATCACAGCTGGGTTACATTCAGCGCGACCATCCTCGGATTCGCACTCGGCACCGCGTTGGGAATCGCGCTGGCGGTCGGGATTGTCCACAATCGGACGATGGACATGAGCGTCATGCCGTGGGTCATCGCCAGTCAAACGGTGCCGATCATCGCGATCGCGCCGATGATCATCGTGGTGCTGAACGCGGTTGGTATATCGGGCCTGCTGCCCAAGGCGATGATCTCGATGTATCTGTCGTTCTTTCCGGTCGTTGTGGGCATGGTCAAGGGGTTGCGCAGCCCCGATGCGATGCAACTGGATCAGATGCGCACATGGAACGCCAGTGAGGCTCAGACGTTCTGGCGCCTGCGGCTGCCATCGTCGATGCCCTACCTCTTTGCCTCGCTCAAGGTCGCCATGGCGGCCAGCCTGGTCGGCGCGATCATCGGCGAACTGCCGACAGGCGCGGTGGCGGGTTTGGGCGCGCGACTCTTGGCCGGAAGCTATTATGGCCAGACGATCCAGATCTGGAGCGCGCTGTTGATGGCCGCAGTTCTGGCCGCTACGCTGGTTGGAATAATCGGCGCCTTGCAGCGCATCACTCTGCGACGCATGGGGATGACGTGATGGCTGATCACGATCTTGAGATGGATGGCACGGCGTCGATGCTGAGCGGGGTCAAGGGTTTGGTGATCCTGCTGGTCGCGCTCGCCGCTGCCGCTGCGATCAGCATGAACCTCGCGCTGCTACTCGCCATCTGGCTGATCGCGTGGCGCATCAACGTCTGGCTCGCCGGTTTCGCAACGCCTGCGGCGCGGTTGGCGGTGCCGGTGATCTTTGGCGCGACGATCCTCGTGCTGTGGGAGGTGGCCGTCACCGCATTCGCCATCAGCCCGATCCTCTTGCCCACTCCTTCGGCAATCGCCGCGACCTTTGCAGCGTCGACAGGGCTACTGTGGCAGGATTTCGTGCAGACGGCGATCAAGGGTGCGATGACTGGTTACCTGATCGGCTGCGCCAGCGCGGTCGCCATCGCCGTCGCCATCGATCGCTTTCCGTTCCTTCAGCGAGGCCTGTTGCCGGTCGGCAATTTTGCGGCCGCCCTACCGATCATCGGCCTCGCGCCGATCCTGGTGATGTGGTTCGGCTTTGACTGGCAATCCAAGGCGGCGGTGGTTGTCGTGATGGTGTTCTTTCCGATGTTGGTGAACACCTCGCAGGGGTTGCAGGAAGCGAGCGAGATGCAGCGCGATCTGATGCGCACATACGGCGCCAGCTATTGGCAAACATTGCTCAAGCTGCGCCTGCCAGCCGCGCTGCCCTTCATCTTTAACGGGCTCAAGATCGCGACGACGCTTGCGCTGATCGGTGCTATCGTGGCCGAATTCTTTGGCTCACCCACGCGGGGGATGGGGTTTCGCATCTCGATCTCGGTGGGTCAGCTGGCGATGGATCTGGTCTGGGCCGAGATCGTAGTGGCCGCGCTGGCCGGATCGGCCTTTTACGGCGCCATCGCACTGGCCGAGCGGGCGCTGACCTTTTGGCACCCGTCACAACGGAGCCGCTCATGAAACGACCAATCAACAACAGGGAAAAACAGCAATGAAAAACATAAAAGCCACATTCGGCCTTGCCGGCCTCGCACTGATGGGTGCGGGCGCGGCGCAGGCGGCGGATGATGTCACGCTTCAACTCAAATGGGTCACACAGGCGCAATTCGCCGGGTATTACGTGGCGCAGGATCAGGGATTCTACGACGACGAGGACCTGAACGTCACGATCAAGCCGGGCGGGCCCGACATCGCCCCCGCTCAGGTCATCGCGGGCGGCGGCGCTGACGTGGTCGTCGACTGGATGCCCTCGGCCATGGCCAGCCGCGAAAAGGGGCTGGATCTGGTGAACATCGCCCAACCATTCAAATCGTCGGGCATGATGCTGACCTGCCGCAAGGATACCGGCGTCGAGACGCCGGAGGATTTCCCCGGCAAGACGCTGGGCGTCTGGTTCAGCGGCAATGAATACCCGTTTCTCAGCTGGATGAACAAACTGGGCCTCGCGACGGACGGCTCGGATGGCGGCGTGACCGTGCTCAAGCAGGGCTTTAACGTCGATCCGCTACTGCAGGGTCAGGCCGCCTGCATTTCGACCATGACGTATAACGAGTATGGTCAGGTGCTGGACGCGGGCCTCACCCCCGAAGAGCTGGTCGTCTTTAAATACGAGGATCAGGGCGTCTCGACGCTGGAGGATGGCCTCTATGTGCTGGGTGAGAACCTCGAAGATCCGGACTTTGTCGACCGCATGGCCCGCTTTGTGCGCGCCTCGATGAAAGGTTGGAAATGGGCCGAGGAGAACCCCGAAAAGGCCGCATTGATCGTGCTGGATAACGACGCCAGCGGCGCACAGACCGAAGAGCATCAGATATTCATGATGAAAGAAGTCGCCAAGCTGACCGCAGGCAGCGACGGCGCGCTGGACCCTGCCGATTTTGAGCGGACGATCTCATCGTTGTTGTCCGGCGGCTCGGACCCCGTCATTACCAAAGATCCCGGCGACGCCGCTTGGACCCACGCGGTGACAGACAAGGCGCTGAACTAAGCCTTCCCCAGACCTGAATGGGGGCGCGTCCAGCGATGGGCGCGCCCCTTTTTACACCCTCGGCATACGGATAATGCGGGAGCCTTCGCAAGGATATTTCCAGCCAAAATAGGCAGCAGCGCTCGCCCAGTCTTTCACCGTTCCCAAAATACTCAACGCCTCAGGCGCCACGGCTGATCCTTGCCCCGAGGGCCGCCATCAACGGCTCAAAGATCGGGAAGGATGTAGCGATCGGGCCGCCGTCATCGACGCTGACAACTGCATTTGCAGCCATGCCAAGGATGAGAAACGACATCGCGATGCGGTGATCGAGATGGCTGGCACAGGTCGCGCCGCCCGGCACCGCGCCGTGGCCGCGGCCATGGACGGTCCACCAGTCCTCGCCCTCATCGACCTCTATCCCGTTGGCGCGCAAGCCTGTGGCCATCGCCTCGATCCGGTCGGATTCCTTGACCCTCAACTCGGCAACGCCGCGCATAACCGTCGCACCCGTCGCGAAGGCGGCGACGACGGACAGTATCGGGTATTCGTCGATCATCGACGCAGCGCGGGCCGGGTCCACCTCGATCCCCGTTAGGTCCTGCGAGAAGCGGGCGCGCAGGTCGGCCACAGGCTCGCCGCCCTCAAGCCGCTCGTTCTCATAGCTGAGATCGGCGCCCATTTCGCGCAGGGTGGTAAAGAGGCCAGCGCGCGTGGGATTCAGGCCGATATTCGGCACCAATACATCCGAGCCGGGCACGATCAACGCGGCGCAGACCGCAAACGCCGCCGAACTGGGATCGCGCGGCACGGTGATGGTTTGAGGCGTCAGTTCCGGCTGGCCCGTCAGGGTGATGACGCGGCCCTCATCCGTGTCTTCGCTGGTGACAACCGCACCGAAGCCAGCCAGCATCCGCTCGCTATGGTCGCGTGTCGCCTCACGCTCGATCACCACGGTCTGGCCGGGGGCATTGAGCCCCGCCAGCAAAACGGCGGATTTTACCTGCGCCGAGGGGACCGGCACAGTGTAGCGAACCGGCACGGGATCCCTCGCGCCTTGAATCGTCATAGGCAGGCGTCCGCCCGCGCGACCAACCGTCTGCGCGCCGAATAACGCCAGCGGGTCGGTCACGCGCGCCATGGGGCGCGAGTTCAGCGAGGCATCGCCGGTGAAGGTCACAGTGATCGGCGACGTGGCCATCGCGCCCATGATCAGGCGCACGCCGGTGCCGGAATTGCCGCAATCAATGACATTTTCGGGTTCGGCAAAGCCACCGACGCCGACGCCATGAACCGACCACGCGCCGCCGCCATGGTCCGTCACCTCGGCGCCAAAGGCGCGCATGGCGCGCGCTGTGTCCAGCACATCCTCGCCCTCCAGCAGGCCGGTGATGCGCGTCTCGCCCACCGCCATTGCGCCCAGAATCAGCGCGCGATGCGAGATGGATTTGTCGCCCGGCACGTTCGCCGTGCCGGTCAGCGGGCCGCATTTGGCCGAACTCATTGGGATGGGATTGCCGTGGCCGGACATGGGCGCGCCTTCGTCGATGTTTCGTCGCGGCACTGATACCGCAACCGGGCGCGCGGGTCCATCGCGGCCAAGCGCGCGGATCTCAGCCCTTGTCGCCGAGCGACAACGTATGCACGCGCAGCCATGTCATGAAGCCGCGCGGATCGCTCTCCAGCATCTTCATGCGCTCGTCGCTGACGGGCGCACCGACGACCGGCTTTTGCGGGCGATTGCAACTATGCACGACCTCATGCAGCAGCAACCCCTGCCGTAGCGTAGACGACAGGCGGTTGGCGATCTGGTACCAGCGACTGTTGGAGCCAGGGAAATAAATCGGCAGCACCCTGGCGCCCGAACGTCGGATCATCTGCGCGGTAAAGACGTTCCACTCCCGCTCGACGGTCGGGCCGAACATCGTGTCCGACGACGCCACCACACCCGAAGGAAAGACGCTGATCAGACCGCCCTCTTTCAGATGGGCCATCGCCTTGGCCCGCATCTCGACCGATTTGCGTTGCGCGTCAGGCTCGTGCGGAAATGGTACCGGGATCATGTAGCTGGCCGCCACTTCGTCGATGCCAGTCAGCAGGGCGCGAGTCAGGATCTTGTAATCGGTGCGGCGTTGGCCAATCAGATCGGCCAGGATCATGCCATCGACCAGACCGTGAGGGTGATTGGCGACCGCCACGACCGGGCCGTCCACGGGAATGTTGCTCAACTCTTCCTCGGGCGTCAGCAGGTCGATGCCCATCGTGTCAAGTGACGCGCGCCAAAAGGGCTGGCCGGTGGGCGCGCCGCGCCGCTCGAAATCGCGGATCATGCGGATGATCGACAGTTTGCCGGTCATCCATTCGATCCCGCGAATGGTAGCGGCAGTCAGCGGCGCGTCGAACGAATTGGAATACGTCAGGCTGCGCCGGTCATACTTGGGAAAGGTCATGGTCTGGCCCGCAGGCGCGCCGTGATCGGACCCCTCCGCGCCGATACGGCCGGATAGCTGATCGCCCTCATCGCGTTGCTCGATTGCCAACTTGGACCGTTCCAATCCGTAGCTCAGCGCGCGTGGGGCGCGCTACATGTCCTCGCCGAACCTGGCCGCGACGAGGGCGGCCACGGCATCGGCCAGCGCCTCGGCGTCGGGGCCGCGCGTTTCGACGTCAATAGTGGTTCCCATCGCGGCTGCCAACATCAAAAGGCCCATGATGCTGTCGCCGCTGGCCGACTGCCCATCATGCGATACCTCGGCGGTCGCGTCGAAACCCTCGACCACCTCGACCAGCTTGGCCGAGGCGCGCGCATGCAGGCCCTTGACGTTCACGATCTTCAACTTGCGCGTCACAGGTGCGGACATAAGGTCAATCTTCCACTGAAATGTTCTGGCTGTCGGTATATTTGCGCGCGGCGTAAAGAGCGTCGCGCACCGCATCGGGCAGCGCCTTGTCCCGGCTTTTCGCCAGCTTGATCAGCATCGGCAGGTTCGCGCCATAGAGCATCCGGCGATCCCCGCTGCGGCAGGCGGGCAACGACAGGTTCGACGGCGAACCGCCGAACATGTCGGTCACCACCGCGACACCCGATCCGCGATCAACGTCGCGGGCGGCCTGCGTGATCTCGGCCGCCTTGGCCTCGCGGTCATCGCCGCTGTCGACCGAAATGGCGCGGATGCCCTGCTGCGGTCCGACGACATGCTCGACCGCGGCCAGGTATTCGCGTGCAAGGCCCCCGTGGGCGACTATGACGATCCCGATCAACGCCTTGAAATCCTTATCTTCCGGAGCGCTTCACCGCGCGAGCGCGTCGCCTGCGCGGCGCTCCAGTTCCCGGTGCCTAATTGACACCTGTCGACCACCTACTGCAAGGGCGCGCGCCAAAGATTCCGCCATTGCGACCGAGCGATGCTGCCCCCCGGTGCAGCCCAGCGCGATCGACAGATACGATTTACCCTCAGCCTCGTAGGCGGGCAACAGCAACTGCACCATTTGCGACAGTTGCGCATGAAATGCCTCGAACCGGGGATCGGCTGCGACAAAGGCCGCCACCTCGGGCGCGCGCCCGTCGAGCGCACGCAAGGACGGCTCCCAATAAGGATTGCGCAAGAAGCGGCAGTCGAAAACCATGTCGACCCCGCGCGGCAGGCCGCGTTTGTAGGAAAACGAATGGACCGATACGGCCATGCGCCCTGCCCCGCCGGGGCCGATCCATTGCTCCAGCTCCGCGCGCAGTTCCTGCGGGCTGAGTTCGGAGGTGTCGATCAGGATGTCGGCGCGGGTGCGCACGGCGCGCAGGAGGTCCATTTCGCGCGCGATGCCGATCTGCGCGCTCTCGGCGGGGGCCAGCGGATGGCGGCGGCGCGTCTCGGAAAAGCGGCGCAGCAGCACCTCGGGGCGGCAATCGACGAACAGCAGTTGAACAGGCCGGTCACTGAGCGCGCCCAGCCGCTCGACCGCGTCGATCAGCGCCTCGGCGGAAAAATCGCGATTGCGTGGATCGACACCCAGCGCCATCGGCCTCTCTGGCGTGCCGCCCGCACCTGCGGGTGCGCTGAGCAAACGGGGCAGCAGGCTAAGCGGCAAATTGTCGATCGCCTCGTATCCCATGTCTTCGAGCGCGCGAATCGCCGTGCTGCGACCCGCGCCAGAGGGGCCGGTGACCAGCACCAGCGGCGGGGCAGCGCCATGCTGCGTATCTGTCATCTCATGGCTCATCGGGGCATCCTGTCATGCAATCCTCTCACGCTCTGCGTCCGTGCCTAAGATAGAGGTGGAGCGCCGCTGGAAAATGCGATGCGCCACTGCCCCGCACCAAAGGGAGCGAAACACCCAGCACACTCGTCCTCTCATCCGATGGCAGACGGGGTGCGGCGGGCGCGTCCATATCCACGATCAGCGCAGCGGGCGTTGGTCCGGCAGAGGGCGCATTCAGGATGCCGACACCCCGCGCCTCGATCTGGCCGCGTATCGCCTCAGGTGCATCAAGTATCAAAAGATCTCCGTCACGCGTCAGGCAGGTTTGATCATCTGCGACCAGAACGGCCCCCAGCGCAATCAACTGCAATGCCAGTGCCGATTTGCCGCTGCCCGAAGCACCCCGGATCAGCACCGCGCGGCCAGCGACTGCAACGCTGGTTGCATGCAATGTCAGCGCATCCGGCGTATCGCTCGGCACCAGCTTAGACCGGCAGACCGACGACGAACCGCGCGCCAAGCGGATCGGACGTGATATCGGCGTCGGTGGGGCGAATATTCTCGGCCCAGATGACGCCGCCGTGCGCCTCGACGATCTGCTTGGAAATGGCGAGTCCGAGGCCGGAATTGTTGCCGAAATCACTGGCGTCGCGCTGCGAGTAGAAACGCTGGAAGATCTTGGTCAACGCCTGATCGGGAATGCCGGGCCCGGTATCCTCTACCACGATCAGCACGCGATTCTCACGACGTCGTGCCCAGATCCGGATCGCATCGCCGTCTTCACAAAAACTGGTGGCATTGGAAATAAGATTGACAAAAACCTGCGCAAGGCGCGCCTCAAGGCCGTTGATGACGATGGGGCGGTCCGGAAAATCAGTGATGAATTCAATCCCTTTCTCGCCCGCCTGCTCGCCCAGATACTGACCCAGATTGTGCATAGTACTTAGCAAATCAAAGGATTCCTCTTCCTCCTTGACCAACTCGCTGTCAAGGCGGGACGCATTCGAGATGTCACTGACCAGCCGGTCCAACCGGCGCACGTCGTGATCGATGACGTTCAGCAATTTCTCGCGCTGATCCTCGCGCTTGGCCACGCGCATGGTGCCAACGGCGCTGCGCAGGCTGGCGAGCGGGTTCTTGATCTCATGCGCGACGTCTGCGGCGAACTGCTCATTTCCGTCAATGCGATTGTAAAGGGCAGACACCATGCCGCGCAGCGCACCGGACAGGCGCCCGATTTCGTCTGGGCGCGCGGTCAGATCCGGTATCCGGATGCGCCCTGCTCCCTGCTTACCCCGGTTGCGCGCGCCGCCGATTTCAGCTGCGGCCGCAAGGTCCGCCAGCGGATGCGCAATGGTCGATGCCAGAATCAGACTGAGGCCGATGGACACTAGAGTCGCGACGAGAAACATCTGAAGCACGCGCTCATGCTCGGACATGACAAGATTGTCGATCTCTCCCGTGGCGCTGATCACGGCGACGACAGCGACAGGAGTGCCGTCATGCATAACAGGCGTGGCTACGGAAAAGACCGCGCCGCCTTCGACCATTCCGGTGATAACCTGCGTGCCCTGCTCCAACGCAATGGCGATCTGGCTGCGCGCCAAATCTTCGCCGCTAGGTGCGGCCGCGTCAGTAGTCGACGTGAACGGTGTCGAAAGCCAGCTCCAGAATCGGCTGAGGGCATCAGTAATGATCGTAGGCTTGCGGCGTGCGTCGTCGCCGGGGCGCGTAGCGGTTCCAATCATCTGCCCTGCAAGAGCCCCACTCGTGTCGAAGACGAACACTTCCGCACCTGCCTGGACATCAAGCGCGGACAAGGTTGCAGTCACGTCGATCCCGTCGCCGTTTACCAAGTTGACAGGCGAGCGGTCGGGCATCTGTGCCTCGAACACATTCGCCACCAGTTCGGCTTCGCCGACCAGACCGCTCATGCGCTGAAGCGCCAGGCCGTCCCGAGACGAGTTCAGATAGAGGATACCCGCGACCAGAATATTCAGCGCTATCAAATTGAAGATGATGATCTTGCGAGTCAGAGGCGACTCGCGCAGCGAGAAAAAGCTGCGCCGCGCCCGGCGCGCACGCACCTCGTCCTCGACCACGTTATCGGGCGCGACAAAATCATCGCCCAGGACAACGTCGCCATCTCGTCCCAGTGCCGAATCGCGCACGTTAATCCTCTCGGCCAGAGCCACGGTTACTCTTCGTTATACCTGTAACCGATCCCGTAGAGCGTCTCAATCGCCGAGAATTCCGGGTCGACTTGGCGCAGTTTCTTGCGCAAACGCTTAACGTGGCTGTCGATGGTGCGGTCATCGACATAAACCTGATCGTCATAAGCCACGTCCATCAGCTGATCGCGGCTCTTGACGAAACCGGGACGCTGCGCGAGCGCCTGGAGCAGCAGGAATTCGGTGACAGTCAACGACACGTCAGCCCCCTTCCAGCTGACCGCATGGCGCAGCGGGTCCATTCGCAGCTCACCGCGCTCGATTACCTTGCCCTCTTCGGCGTCAGCAGGCGTTATGATGCCGTCCAGCGCGTCCTGCCGGCGCAGTAGCGAGCGGATACGTTCGACCAGAAGGCGTTGGGAAAACGGCTTTTTCACGTAATCGTCGGCGCCCATGCGCAGGCCCAACACTTCGTCGATCTCATCATCCTTGGACGTGAGAAAGATCACCGGCAACTGCGACTTCAGCCGCAAACGCTGCAACAGGTCCATTCCGTCCATGCGCGGCATCTTGATGTCCAGCACCGCTAAATCGGGAAGTTTCTTGGAAAATGCATCGAGAGCCTGCTGGCCATCGTTATACGTTTCGACCTCAAAGCCTTCGGCCTCAAGGGTCATGGAAACGGATGTCAGAATATTCCTGTCATCGTCCACAAGGGCGATTTTGGACATGTCGTTATTCCTTGTACTGCTCAGATTGCCTAATTTTTTCCATCATTATGCTGTTGTTTTCGCATACCGATCAATCCTAATTCGCGAATCACCCTGCTTTGCGGGTTAATTTGCGCCGATTTACATAACCAATGGCTAATATGACTCACCTTTTTATATTACATTTTTTGCAAACCGGCGATGACCGTTTTTTGCGTCGCTGGTTGCGCTAACTACAATTTGGTTGCGCTAACTGACCCGGAGCCTCCTGTTCAAGCCCCGAAACCCCATGCTAAGACGCCAGCGTGCCATGGCCCGACGCCGGCAACGATTAGATATCAAAGAGAGATTGTCATGACATTGGGACAGGTAAACCCGAAATTCCGCCTTGAAGATCAAGGGATCACCGGGCTGGAGAGCGTCTATTACAATCTGATCGAGCCCGCGCTGATCGAAGCCGCGCTGAAAAACGGCGAAGGCGCGTTGGGGCGCGGCGGTGCATTCCTCGTCTCGACGGGCAAGTTCACGGGTCGCTCGCCACTGGACAAGCATGTGGTCAAGACGGACAGCGTCGCCGAAAACATCTGGTGGGATAACAACGCCGAAATGTCGCCCGAAGGGTTCGACGCGCTTTTTGACGACATGGTCGCGCATATGGCGGGCGGCACCTATTATGTGCAGGACCTCATCGGCGGGGCCGACCCTGCGCACGCGATCAAGGTCCGCATGGTGACAGAGCTGGCATGGCACGGCCTCTTTATCCGCCACCTGCTGCGCCGCCCCGACCGCGATGCGCTGGAAAATTTCGTCGCCGATTTCACGGTCATCAACTGCCCCAGCTTTCAAGCCGACCCGGCGAGGCACAATTGCCGCTCGGAAACCGTCATCGCGATGAATTTTGACCGCAAGATCATCCTGATCGGTGGCACCGAATACGCGGGCGAGAACAAGAAATCAGTCTTTTCGCTGCTGAACTACCTACTGCCGGAAAAAAACATCATGCCGATGCACTGCTCGGCCAATCATGCCAAGGGAAACCCTGTCGATACGGCCATCTTTTTTGGTCTGTCCGGCACCGGCAAGACGACGCTGTCGGCCGATCCGGACCGCACGTTGATCGGTGATGACGAACATGGCTGGTCCGATCGCGGCACGTTCAACTTCGAGGGTGGCTGCTATGCCAAGACGATCAACCTCAACCCCGAAGCCGAACCCGAAATCTATGCGACGACCAGCAAATTCGGGACCGTGATCGAGAACATGGTGTTTGACGCCGAAACGCGCGAGCTGGACTTCGACGACGACTCGCTCACGGCAAACATGCGCTGCGCCTACCCGCTGGAGTATATCTCGAACGCGTCTGAGACGGCGATGGGCGGGCACCCCAAGAACATCATCATGCTGACCTGCGATGCCTTTGGCGTGCTGCCGCCCATCGCGCGGCTGACGCCGGCGCAGGCGATGTATCACTTCCTGTCGGGCTTCACCTCCAAGGTGGCAGGCACCGAACGTGGCGTGACCGAGCCCGAGCCGACATTCTCGACCTGCTTCGGCGCGCCCTTCATGCCGCGCCGCCCTGAGGTCTACGGCAACCTCTTGCGCTCCAAGATCGCCAAGCATGGCGCGACCTGTTGGCTGGTTAATACCGGCTGGACTGGCGGCGCCTATGGCACCGGATCACGGATGCCGATCAAGGCGACGCGCGCCCTGCTGACCGCCGCGCTCGACGGCTCGTTGGGTGACGTGAAGTTCCGCACCGATGCGAATTTCGGCTTTGAGGTGCCTATCGACGCGCCCGGCGTGCCGACGGTCCTGCTGGACCCACGTCGCACATGGGACAAGCCGGACAGCTACGACCGCCAAGCAGCCAAGCTGGTCGACATGTTTGCCAAGAACTTTGAGCAATACCTGCCGCATATCGACGAGGACGTGAAGGCCGCCGCCATCGGCTAAGCCGCCTTATTTCTGCGCGCAGAAGCCGGTGACGCTTGCGCACCCGGATGGATGCGCAGATCATCTAATGGCATAGCTCCGAGGGTCTGAACGATGTGTCCGAGCGCGCGCTCAGCGCTTGGCCGCGCGCCATACCTCGTGGCGGATGCGTGCGGTTTTATAGGCGTCGTAGATCGCCATCGCATAGACGAAAATCCCGCCTGACAGCTTGCCGATCATCGACACATCCGGTGCGGCAGTCTTGAGGGTGTATCCGCCCAAAAGCAGGATAAAGAACAGGAACAACAATCCGCGAAACGGCTGACGGTTCAGCACCTGTCCCGACGCGGGCAGAATGATCGCGCTGACCAAAACCAGACGCGGATGAAACGGGGGACGTGTGACGACGCTCATGCGGGTATTTCATGCCTCTCAGGGGTGGCCATGTCCAGCACATCCGCGCGAAGAGCCACGAGCGCGTCCAACTTCGGCTTGACCCGCTCTGCGCTCAAGGGAGTCAGGCCCATTTCACAATCACGATAGATCAGGTAGCGACTGCGCTGCGCCTCTTCGGCCAGAAATACCAGACGCACTCCTTTGGGCGAAATCACCAGCTCCTTGATCGTCGGGTCATCGAACAGATGCAGATGCGCGCGCACCAACGCTTCGGGTGGGACATTGGCGGGACTGTCGGTGCGCAGGGCGCAATCCTCGGGAAAGCCATCGGGCAGATTCATCTGGTTGTTCAACGTATTAAAGCGCGAGAACGGCTCGACCCCGGTCGGGCGGATCATCAGATCCAGCGTGGCGTCCACCGGCAATGGACCGGGCAGCGTGACCAGCACCCAAAGCGCTGGCAATTTGCGAAAGGTCAGCGTGTCGGGCATCACCTGAATGTCGGCCTCATGCCCGCGATAAGTGCCGGCCAGCCGGGGAAATCCCGTGGGGCCGATGCGCGTGCGCGGCTGATCGAGCAGCGCACGGCAATCGTCAAAGTAAGCAGCGCGCGTGCGCCCACGCGCGGCGGCGGCGCGGCGCATATTCATCGCCAAAAGAGCCACAATAGCCCCCAGCGAGACGATCATCGCCATCAGCAGAAATCTATCCATACGACCCGCTCTTTCCTAATAGTGAACCGGCCCGCCATTTGGCGGGCCGGTCCGGGGTCTCAGTAACCGCGCGGGCGCGGCCATGGCATGGTGAACTGCGCCGCCCTATGCACAAAACGGTAGCGCCAGAAGTGGAACCACAGCGACACGACGATGTAGAACGAGATCATCGCCACCAGCTGCGAGCCATATCCGAGGAACACCGCAAAGAACGCCACACCGCACAGGAACAGCAATACGATGGCCGGAAGCGGATGGAACGGATGCTCATACCCCCGCGTGATCGAGTCGATCGGCCATTTGCGGCGGAACAGGATCACGTTAAGCGGCATGAACGTATATTCCAGCAGACCCGACAGGATCGAGAAGGTGATCACCTGATCCAGCGGCGCACCCAGCGCAAAGACAAGCGCGATCGGCACGAGGAAGATGATCGCACGGTAAGGTGTCTGGAACTTGGGATGGACCGCACCGAACCACGCCGGCAAATAGTGGTCGCGTCCCATGGCAAACCACGCACGGCTGGCATCGTTGATACAGCCGTTGGCCGAGGCCAGCGTGGCAAACATGGTGCCGACGCCCAAGAGGATCATCAGCGCCGTCGATCCCGACATGCGTGCCGCGTCGAACAGCGGAACACCCGCCTGACCCAGATACTCCCACGGCATCAGACCCACACAGACATACCATGTCAGCGTCGCCGCGATCAGCAGGGTCATGATACCCGCCAGCGTGCCAAAAGGCAGCGAGCGCGCGGGCGAGCGGACCTCTTCGGCGGCCTGGCATGTGCCTTCGATCCCGAGGTAATACCACAGGCCGAAATGCATCGCCGCCAAAACACCGAGCCATCCATAAGGCAGGTCAGTCATCAGTTCAGCGTGCCGCAACGGGCTGTCGCCCATAAAGACAGCTGTCGACAGGAACAGGATAATGATCGCGCAGAAAGCGACGGCAGTGATGATCAGACTGAACGTCAGCGTTGCCAGAACACCGCGATAGTTCAGCCACGCCAGAAACATGATTGCCAGAACGATGAATGGCCTCTCATCGAGTCCCTCATGGCCCGTCATCCCAGCAACCGTGTCTATCAGGAAACCAAAGGTGATGGCATTCGCCGCCTCCAGCATCGTGTAGGCAAGGACCAGATATAGACCGACGTTAAATGCCATCAGCGGGCCGATGATATGCTTGGCCTGCGTGTATTGACCGCCCGCGGCGGCGACAGTCGATGTCACCTCGCTGTCGATCATGGCAACACAGGAATAGAGGATGCCAGCAAACCAGCAGGCTAGCAGCGCCGCGTATGCACCACCCTTGCCCACGGCAAAGTTCCAGCCCATGTATTCGCCCACAAGGACGATCCCGACGCCGAGGCCCCAGATATGTGCCGGCCCCAGAACCCGCGCGAGGCCTATTTTGGTCCCACCGGGGCCCATGCCATCCATTTCCTTGGATGTGATATCCGTATCCGACATCAGCTCCCTCCCGCTTCATGTGAATGTTCGGTCATCGCCTCAAGTTCGCCTTCGCGCGAGGACATCAGTTCCTCTTCGCTGTAGCTGCTGTCGGTCTTGATCCAGTCGATGACAATATAAAGCCCGAAGATAATCGAGAGGCCCCATGCTGCGTATTCAGCGATATTCCAGGTATCCATAATTATTCTCCGTTCATTTCTCGCCAAATTTTTCGGCAATGACGTCGCGATATTCCTTTTCGGAAAAACGCAGAAGAAACACGTAATAGCCGACCACGACGACGATCATCACCAAAAGGCTGATGATCGAAAACGAATAGTCAAAGCGCGCGGTGATCAGCTCGGCCGCGTCAGCAGCTTCGGCGTAACCCAGCTGATTCCACTTCTCGACCATAGTGGCGTTCTGCCCCAAACTTTCCCATGTCGGATTCTCGGGCACGTTGGAGGTTTGCGAGCTGCCTGCAAGGTTCATCCAGAGCGGAAAGTAGAGCGCGCCAAGGGCTAGCACCAGCAACACAATCACGTCGATGATCTGGCTAATCTTGCCTTGGGTGGGGGGGATGTAGTTTGCCATGTCCTGACCTCCTCTCAGCGGTTTTTCTGCGCACGGGCGAGATCAAGAAACTTGATATCAAGCCCATACATGAAATCGCGATCTTCGCGGTAGTGGCGCAGCATCGCCAGAATGGCGGCTGTGTTGAACACCAGAATGATGGCCCCGCCAATCAGCAGCATGGTCCGCGCGGCGACACTGGGCGCGAGCGACCAGGTTGCAATAGCGACAAAGATGATCGCAACCCACAAACCCACGACGAAGGCCCAAGCGACGATGATGTCGCGCCTGTGCATGGTTTCGATTCTTTTGGATAAGTCTGACAATAAATTTCTCCCTGTTTTTTGTTGGTTTCGGATTTACCTTCGAGAGCGCGTCGGAGGGCCGATTTGCCTGGAGGTGAAATTTTTGTCTCAGCAGGAAGCACCAAAAAGTGATGTCGTGTCAAGCTTGACAAACTTGAACCTCGTCATAAAGCGATGAAAAGGCGCCATGGTTTGATCCGGGATCAGAAGGGAAGTGTTCACATAGACCCACTCCCAAGGCGAGTGACCCGCCACAGGATGATCTGATCCCCGCCCCCTGCCCCCATCAAAGCAGGTGTTTTTCGCTACGAATTCTCTGTTGGATGTGACTTGCTACTGAACTTCCATCCAGTCAAAACCAGAGCCGTTGGGTTTGACACGCCGTCTGGCGCAACTGGACCAAGTAGCTCATCCAATGCCCGGCTGGGCATTGCACAGCACTGTTCTGAGAGGGGCTGACGACCATGTCCGGCTTGCCGTCATTGAGCGGGGTGCAGAATTCCTGCGCGACCGGATTGGGTCAACTCGATCTGTTTTCAAACGCCGCAAACCTAGTGAGAGCGTAAATACCGCGCTGGACTAACGTCGCGACCTGCAATCCAGTGGCGTCATTATTTCGGTCGGCCCGGTTTGACCAAGGGGCCAAGGCTGTCGAGATAGCTGCGGTCAAATTCAAGGCCATAAATGGAAAATGGTACCCGGTTGTCACGAAAGCTCTTGTGCGGTTGACCCATGCGCAGAATCCCCTCGCGGCGCTGGCGGCGCACCAGTTCGAAATCCACCTCAATGGGGATCATTTCTTCCTGGACGCTGCCGCGGTGCAGTATCTGACCGGCAGGGTCGATCACCAGGGAATACCCGTTGCCCCCTGCGAGCAGCCCATTGATGTGGAAAATATAGCTCTGGAACATCGCCGCAGATCCCTGCGCGATTGCCAGATCGGCAGGGCGATCCACAAAGCTGGCCATCACCGGGTTGATGATCACCTCCGCCCCCATCGACGTCAGGGTGCGGGTCACTTCGGGGAACCACAAATCGTAGCAGATCGATACACCGAAACGCCCCGCGCCCGGGACGTCAAATACGCAGAACTGCTCGCCCTGTGTCACACCCTCTTCGTAAGGGGTAAAGGGGAACAGCTTGCGATAACGCGTCACGACCTCACCCGCCGGATTGAAAACCGGGGTGGTGTTGTAGATGTGATCACCGCTCTTTTCGAAATAGCTGCCGGGAACGAGCCAGCAATCGTAGCGGCGGGCGAGTTCGGCTAACTCTTGTTCGATTGGACCGCCGATGGGCTCCGCCGCCGATTTGGTGGGGCCATGTGGGGCAAGTTCGCTGAACACCACCATCTGAACCCATGGGTAGAGATGAAACAGGATCTCCATCCGCTTTTGCATCTCGGCGATGTTGTTGTGCACCGTGATGTGCATCTGGATGCCAGCAATCGAGAAACGGGAGATGAATTCTCCTGCGTGGGCTGGGTATGATCCGCGTGGGGGAATTTGCAGGCGTCAGCCCATGCTTGGAAGGTGCAAAAGTCCGCTGTTCCGCATTTCCTGCGGCGAGTGGGCGAAAGCTTTGGGCCCCGGCTTTTCAGTCTGCCCCGGCCCGCAGGATACGCTCTGAGATCCAGCAGCAGAAAAATCGACTAACCGTTCACGCCGGTCAACTGCCCCAAGGTCGAATACCTCCCCGGTGCCATCCATCCAGTTTAACGAAATCGTCTGCGATACAGGGCGATAGGCGGCGGTATAGACTGTACCAAACCCCTTGTCGTATCCGGTACTGGCAAGGGGACTGGTCAGAAACTCACCGACCAATCTGTCGGCGGTCAATGTGGGATCTTGAAACAACTGCTCAAGGTGATTCGAGCGCCCCTGAGTGTTGGAGAACCTGCCATGGCGCGGCCATTCGACGCCAATCTGATGATTGGTGGTGAATGGTGTCCGCGTCACGATAGCTGGCCTGTCTGGGGCCAGATATACGGTCGCCCAGTCGCCGGACGCATCGGCCACCGTGACATTATAGGACATGTGCGAAGGAATGGCGCGCAGCGCTTCGACGGCCTGCGCAACATCCGCGCACATTTCCAGCACGTAGCGGATAATCAGTGGAATACCGAAACCAGCGCCGCTGATTGAGCGGCCCCCGAACGTCAGGGACGCGGCGAGACCAACGTCGTTCATGCCGTCGGCCAGACCTACGATCCCCTCGACCATCCCCGCGACCCGCCGCCCGCGCCAGTTCGTCGAAAATAGCGTGGATTCGTTCAGCTGGGGGTCCAGATCATAGTTACGGATCAGAAACGGGCCGTCAGCGTCCATCAGAACAGCCTGTGAACAGTTCACCAGATAACGGGGTGGTGACCAAAAGCTGAGGAATAGGGCCGCGTCACGATCATCGCCGCAGACCTCAATCCATTTGTCCCACAGCGTCTCGAACTCGGGCATATGGCGACGTAGTGCAAGACGCGCATCACGCAGGTCTGTGTCTCCGGTGGTCTGGCGGGTGCGCAACCAGTCAGACCAGCCCGGCCAACCATGCGAAAACACCTGACGCAAGGCGTCAGAAGGCTTATCTTCTGCGAGGCTTCTGAAATTGAGCTGCATGGTGTGTCCGTGACTATCCAGTGGATGAGATACGTGCATTTTGCACGAAGCTCTCCTTACCTCTCAGCGGGCATGGAACACCATAGTGCATGATGTAACGATATTGACATTCGATGACACATTGTCAAGATCGCCGCCATGCTTCCATCTCCTGTTCCCGCCGGTACGATACGTCAGACCGACATCGCGGAACTCATCGCAAGCTATAGAATCACGCAATATCCTACTGTTGTCCGCGTGCGGCGGACGACCCAAGGCGGCGGTTTTGGCAATCAGGATCGCAATCCATTTACATGGACAGTGTTCTTTTTGGTCGATGGCCAATGGATGTCACTGGTAAGCGCCCGTGGCATAGCGCGGCAATGGGGCAGCCTGGACAAGCTCGAAATCTGGCTGCGTGGGCAAGGTTTCGCATTCTTCTGGGTCAGAAACGATATCGATGCCGTCGGAGAGCCAAACGGGGAACCAGAGTGATCCCCCGTTTGAGACATGCTTAGAACCATTTGCCTGCGGTCATATCCGCAGGCATGGCGACTTCGGTTTGAGCGGTCAGTGGCACACTTTTGAATTCGGCCTTGATCGCGCTGTTCCACTGCTTGGCACGTTCCAGCAACTCGCGATCATCCGACTGCATCCGACCACGGGCCAGTATACAGCCCAGATCGGCGCCATGATAACAGTATTCACCCACACCATAGACTCGCAGGTAGAACGCCTCATGCTCGTCCCCGAGCGCGTTGATGTTGTGGCCCGCGCGCTGGAAGCTGATGGCGCCGTCATCGTCCATCGCCCAGATCCCTGACTGCGGAGCCTGAGTGATCAGCTCGACCTTGTCCTCAGTCTGCTTGAGGATCAGCTGGGTCCAATAGTCGTAGTGGTTCCAGCGGCTCTGAACCTCTTCGATATCAATCTCGTAGTCGACATCCATGAATTCCAGCAGGTGGAACAGGAACATCGGACAGCCGCCATAGGTGGAGGTGATTAGGTTGGTTGGCGGGGACGCACCGGAAACCCGTGGGTTGATCTCTCCCAGATAGACCTCGTTGGTGTCGGTATCGAGAAGGAAGTCAGTACAGAAAACGCCTTTGTAGCCCTCCTGATACAGCCGATTCCCCAGTTTGCGCGCCATCTCGCGCACTTTATCAGGTACGCCGTCGGGCAGGATTGCCGGCGAAATGTCATTGCCACACCAGCCGCCCTTATAGGGGGTGATTTCCTCAAATCCGGTAATGTCGGTCATAACCGGACCAACCAGCGTGCCATGCCGGGTTGCGCAGCCCTCAATCGTGCCGGGAAGGTGATTGATGCGCTTCATCACCTTCAGCTTCTCACCGATGATCTTGCTGGAAAACTTGTCCCAGTCCTTTTTCGACTTGATAAAGAATGTCGTGCGTCCGCTGTCGCCATAAGGCGTCTGCACCACCAGATCCTTGCCCAGCTTGGCGCTGGCAGCCAGCTTGTTCAGGTTGGCGTAGGTATCGGCCTCGCCCATCACGTTCGGCGCGCTTTCGACACCAGCCTCGTTGCCCAGCCTTGTCGTCTCGATCTTGCTGTCCAGCCGGTGGCGCAACTCGTTTGAGGGCAGTGCAATCTCGAGGCCGATCTCCTTACACAGATCCTCGGTCTTTTCGTCGAACATCACAAAGACCGCCAGCCCGGGATCGCGTTGCTTTATCCGGTCGCGGAATTCGGGGTGATCAACCAAATAGTTACCAACATCCTCCATCGACTGGAAAACCGGCGCGCCGAGCTGTGTAGGTTTGAAAACACGCGGATGCTGACCGTCGAACACATCGAAATAGTTGACGAATTCCAGCCCACCGACCCATTGGTCCAGCCCCATCAGGTTAAATGGCGTCGGCATAACAACGTAGATCGGCCGTTTGTTGCGCCTCAGATAACGATAGATTTCCGTCAGACCGACCAGTTTTTCCTTTTTCGGCCCACTCGGCTTGGCTTTCTTCTTTTCTTTTGTCTTGGCCATTTTTGGCTGTCTCCTATTGGTAGAAGTCTGTTCGCGCGACGGCGCGACTGCAAGGGTTTGAGGCAATGCTTCGTCAGGCATCGGGGATTCGTCAGGCATCGCGTCGCCTGCGCGCAGGCTCGATGGCATCCGCAGCTTGGCCGCGGCGACGGTCCGGCGCCAAATGATCTTTAGTCTGGTTGCTAGCAATTTCTGCGCCACCTTTGCATCTATTACCGGAACATGCTCCTGAACGACGGTTTTAACGCCTTGAGTACGGAATTCCAACATTAATGTTGCTGACATCATGATCCATGTCGTAGGCTCCACAATCAAGCCCCGCCTTAGGGGGGTAGCTAGAAGGGACAGCTGAGCCAGATCGGCTGAGGTCTCGAAACAATGGCGCATCGGCGCCCAACCTGGAGGGTTTAACCTATGAATGTTAGTCTGCTCACGCGCCGCGTTGCGCTTGCCGCTATGTCCGGTGCCGTCGCACTGGGCGCGATGGCCACGGCGGCGACTGCCGAAACCACACGTCTGCGGTTCCACACCTATTATGGCACCGAAATTGATCCCATCATCAAGAAATTCCGCAATACGGTCAAAGAGGCGTCGGGCGGCGATCTGCGTGTTCAGGTCTTTCATGGCGGCGAATTGGTCGCGAGTGACCAGCTGCTGGAAGCCGCATCAAAAGGGTCCATCGACATCGCGCACGGCACTGGCGGCTATTGGTCCGGTCAGGTTGACATCGGCAACATCGAGGCCGGATTGCCCGGCGGTTGGACCAGCGTCGAAGAAGCAGCGACATTTTTTGACAGCGAGCCTGTCGATGCGTTGCTACGCGAAGCCTATGACGAAGCCGGCGTTGTCTATCTGGGCAAGGGCTACGGTGATGCATATGATCTGTTGACCAAAGAGCCTGTCGCCTCACTAGAAGAATTGAAAACGCGTAAAATCCGCGCCACATCAGCCGTAGCCAAGGTGCTGGAGCATTTCGATATTCCGACCGTCTATCTCCCTGCGGGCGAGCTTTATATCGGCCTATCCACAGGCGTGATCGACGGGGCAATCTATGGTGGTCCGATCGAATACGAACAGTTGAAGCTGAACGAGGCGGCAAAGTACTACACGCGTCTGAACATGCTGATGCCCGGTTGGACCGACACATTTCTGGCGAACCCAGACAAGTGGAATGCCCTGTCAGACGAACACAAAACAATCATGAAAGACGCGATTGCGCAGTATTCTGCGGACATCAGCGAATGGCTTGCTGCAGGCAACCAGTCTGTCGAGGACAAGGGTGACGTGTTTGAATTCTCCGCACTGCCCGAGGCGGATTCCAAGGAGCTGACGGTCGCGGCGCAGGTCGTCTGGCAGGAAGAGGCCGCACGTTCAGAGCGCAATGCAAAGCTGATCGAACTGCTCATTGAAAACGCCAAGGCGCAAGGGCGTCTCTGATGACTTGGGTGACAAGATATCTTGTCGCTCAGGATGGCCTGTCCGAGTTTGTCGGGCGGGCCATTTCCTGGCTTACGCTGGGGATGATCGGGGTTCTGATGATCGAAATCATCTTTCGATACTTCCTCAATTCCCCGACCCTGTGGGCGCATGAAACCAGCACGATGCTGTATGGCGCCTTTTGTATGCTGGCAGGATGTTACACGTTGCGTCACCGCGGCCATGTCCGCAGCGAAGTGATCTGGGGCATGCTGCCCAAACGCGGGCAGGCCCTTTGCGATGTCGTGATCTTCTCGCTGGGTTTTGTCGTTCTGGCCATGTTTCTAAAGTTGGCAATCGTGTTCGCCGCCGAAAGCTGGGCTGTGCTTGAGTACTCTAACAAAAGCATGTGGCAGCCGCCACTTTACCCGATCAAAACCGTTATTCCGCTGGCTGTTGGCCTAATTCTTTTGCAGAACATCGCCGAATTACTGCGCGCCGCGCTGACCCTATTCAAAATCGACTATGACGATCCGCGCGAACGGGAGTTCGAATCCGACATCGATCCTGAGTTGTTGCCGGTGATTTTGGACGGTGATGTCGCTGCAGCGGTCGATACTGACGCTTTGGGCAAACGCTGACAGTTGGACGCACCGCGCGGCTGATATTTCAAGGATCTCAAAAATGGAAAATCTGGACCCGCTTGCCATCACGGGCATCATGTTCGCATCCATGCTGTTGCTCATGGCCATTGGCGCCCCGTTGGCCTGGGCGCTGACGATCTGCGGTATCGGCAGTGCCTTGGCGATCTATGGCGACGGCGGGCTCGATCTGCTGATCTCTTCGACCTTCAGCGCAATGGACAACTTCCTGCTGGTAGCCTTGCCGCTGTTCATCTTTATGGGTCTGGTGCTGCAACGCTCGGGCATTACCGACGATCTGTTCGAGATGATACACAAGCTGATGGGGCGGTTGCCCGGTGGCCTCGGTATCGGAACAGTCATCATCTGTGCGCTGATTGCCGCAATGGCGGGTGTGTCAGGCGCGGCGACCGTCAGCCTTGGCATTATTGCCCTGCCCGCGATGTTGAATCGCGGCTATGACAAGCGGCTGGTGACAGGCACGATCATGGCTGGTGGCGCACTTGGCTTTTTGATCCCGCCCAGTGTGCTGATGATCATCTACGCCTTCCTCAGCCGCGATTCCGTGGGCAAGCTTTTTGCCGCCGGGCTGATGCCGGGGCTGATGCTTGCGACGATCTATATTTTCTACATTCTGATCCGCTGCCGTATTAATCCGACGCTTGGCCCCCCTGCGGAAGAGCAGTTCACCACAACTGAAAAACTGAAATCCCTGCGCTTTCTGATCGCGCCCGGCCTGCTGATCTTCACCGTGCTGGGCTGCATTATCGGCGGCATTACGTCGCCCTCCGAGGCGTCAGCCATCGGGGCCTTCGGGGCCCTGCTGATCGCCGCAGTCCAACGTCGTCTAAGTTGGGACACGCTGCGCTATGTCATGCTGTCCACGACCAAGCTTATGGGCATGTTGATGTGGATCACCATCGCGGCCGTATTCTTTTCCAAAATCTATGTTGGTGTCGGTGCCGGCATGGTCGTGGGCGAGTTGATCGAGGATTACGATCTATCGCCGAACCTTGTGATTATCGCGATGCTCGTAGCCTATTTCGTGCTCGGCATGTTTCTGGACGATTTCGCCATCGTGTTCATCACGGTGCCGCTGTTTGTACCGATCGTGCGGGAACTGGGCTTCGATACCACCTGGTTTGCCGTTCTGTTCATCCTTAGCATGCAATCGGCCTATCTCACGCCGCCGTTTGGTTACAATCTGTTCTATATGAGGTCGGTGGCGCCAAAGGACGTTACAATCGTGGATATCTACTGGGCGGCACTTCCATTTGTCGGGCTGCAAATTCTTGGCTTGGCGCTGGTCTTTTTGTTCCCGCAGATTGCGCTGTGGCTGCCCGGCCTCATCTTCTGATTGGCTGATGAACCAAGGTGCAGCATGTTTGGCAGATGCAGGTTCAGACAGCCGCCCCGATTTTTCCCGTCAATGTGGCGCGGTCGGTGCGGCACATTGTTGGCAGTGGGGGGAGTCTTGCGGTTTTTAACGGGACGTGGTCGTCGTTGTAACTCCACAGCCATTGCGTGGCTAAATGCTACGCCTCCATGTCAACGTCGGTGTGAAAATCGGCCAATTGATTTAGCGCCTTGGGACGTGATGCGATCAAATAGCAAGCAGGTTCCGAGGCTCGTTGGCCGACCGGCTAACCAAACGATGTCCGTCGCCGGATTTTTTGGCATCAAACGCGACTTAAACTGAGAGAGTATTCAGCTCATTCGGTTGGGTGACGTGCTCAAGACCGTGAACCGGATGAGGCGTCTGAATCTAACGTTGCCGCTGTCGGACATCTAATTCAAAAGAGACGAGGCACAAAAACGGCCGCCCCCTTTCGCGCACTTGGATCAAGCTGGTGTATGAGCAGGCGTGGAAAAATGACCCCTTACAGTGTTGGTCATGATGCTCCCAAGGCTAATCGGGAGCGAGTTCTAAATGTTGGTAGTGGAAACGATCCGTCTTGCATATTTTAATGACAAGGAGCCGATCAAGCAGGTCTGACGCGAACTGCGCGTTTCGAGGAAGACTGTTCGGAAGGTCGTTTGATCAGGCGCGCCCGTTTTCACCTATGAGCGTAGTGTGCAGCCGCAGCCGAAGATCGGTAATTGGCGGGACGAACTCGACCGGCTTCTGGCAGAGAGCGCGCGGAAGCCGACGCGCGACAGGCTGACCCGCACCCGGGTCGTCGAGGGGCTTGGCTACGAGGATGGTTACGATGCGGCAACATGGGAACGGTCC